>Ga0213835_100425_pt1 | contig 41750 bp, 35 predicted proteins | sample SWPATP01_FD_160576 | JGI IMG/M metagenome (GOLD analysis project Ga0213835, IMG submission 160576) | Coastal seawater microbial communities from Marineland, Florida, United States - SWPA TP0 #1 | ecosystem: Environmental > Aquatic > Marine > Coastal | place: USA: Florida | collected 2016-08-05
AATTGTTCCTGCACCGCCACTTGCAATCACAGGAATCCGCACGATTTCAGAAATCTTATGGAGTAATTCATTGTCAAAACCGGATTTGGTGCCGTCTTTATCCATGCTTGTTAGAAGGATTTCTCCGGCTCCGAATCGTTCTGTTTTTTCTGCCCACTCAAGGGCATCAAGGCCGGTATCGAAGGTGCCGGCTTTTGTGAAGACATTCCATGACTCTCCGGTTCTGCGTGCATCAATGGCGGCGACAATGCATTGACTTCCGAAACGCGCTGCAGCTTCACTAATTAACTCAGGATTGCTAACGATGCTTGAATTTAACGAAACCTTATCAGCCCCTGCGTTAAGTAAATCACCGATTTCATCTACAGATCGGATTCCTCCACCAACCGTAAACGGAATATTAATTTGCTTACTTACACTTCGGACAAGCTCAAGAAGCGTTCGGCGCTTTTCGTTTGTAGCGGTGATGTCAAGGAAAACGAGTTCATCAGCGCCTTCATCGCTGTAGCGTTGCGCAAGCTCCACCGGATCACCGGCATCACGTAATCCTACGAAATTGACCCCCTTAACTGTTCTACCGTTTTTTATATCTAAACACGGAATAATTCGTTTGGCTAACATGCTAAAATTCAGTTCTAAAAATGGTTTTGTTCAGAATTAACGATAGAAAAAGTAAGGCAATTCCCGGGAAAAGAAAACGAGGATATAAATCGACCCGATCTCGGTATATAATTTCATCAATCTGGGAGGTTTCCATACGATCAATCTCGCGATAAACTTCTTCTAACTCACGGTTATCGCGCGCTCTGAAATATCTGCCGCCGGTGCGTTCTGCCATTTCAGTAAGCATAGGTTCGTCAATAGCCACTCGAATGTTATAGTAGCGTCGCCCGAAAATGGGATCATCTACCGGGTAGGGGGCTGTTTCGGCGCCTGTACTCGCACCGATAGTATAAAGGCGAATTCCCAAAGCTTGTGCGATATCAGCTGATGTGATGGGATCGATTTCACCGGCATTATTCTCGCCATCTGTGAGTAGAACGATCACCCGAGAAGCAGCATCACTATCTCTGAGTCGATTTGCAGCGGTTGCAACTCCCATCCCAATCGCAGTACCATCTCGAACAATCCCCATATCCATTTGTTCCAACTGTTGACGTACCAAGCGGTGATCAAGTGTGGGAGGCACGAGTGTAATACTCTCTCGGGCAAATACAACTAAACCAATACGATCATTCACCCTTCGATCCACAAAATCTTTTGCAACTTCACGCACAGCAATAAATCGGTTGGGTTGCATATCCTCAGCAAGCATCGATGAAGAGATATCAATTACTACAATCATATCAATCCCTTCAACTTGTTTTTCGATTGTTACATTTTCAAGCTGTGGGCGAGCTAACGCTACAATGATTAAGCTAAAGGCAATCCATTGAAATAACGGAACGGAGTAAAATCCGTAGCTTTTCCAGCCTTTTTGCATTTCTCCGAGCGCATCACTTCGAGAAAAAAGCATGGCAGAAATTCGTTTACTTTTCAGAAACCACCACTGAATAAATGCAATAATCGGTAATGCAACGAATAAAAAGAACCACTCCGGATTTTCCCAAATCATGTTTGTGCTCCGTTGGTTTCAAAATTCATGTGTTTGCGATTATAAGCTGCCTGTAGGTTACGGTGTATCATATCATCTTCTCTGGAAACAATGCTGGCGTAATGTCTTAGTTTAACGATCATCTCAGCCATTAAATCATAATCAGGTGTGAACTTTGCAAACTTTACCATATCGCACTCCTGCAAAATCTCACGAATGTGATTAATAAGGCGATTATTTGTGGTCAAACTCCTGAAATCCCGAATTACCTCACGAGTAGTTTGCTCCATTGCCGGTTGTTTATGGGTTCGTTCAATATACATCCTCACCAAATCTCCGGCATTCACATAAAATAAATCAGGGGAGATATCTCCGTTTTGTAAATCATTTTCGAGTTCTGTTATGCCATTCTCTAATGCTTCCAAAGGATGAATAAAAGGCTCAGGAGCTTTAATTTCTTCAACCGTTTTTTCTTCTATTGGGATAGGTTTCTTCCTCAAATAAAAATACCAAACTAAAGCGGCAATGATAAGTATGAGAATCAAAATAATCCACAACCACGAAGCACGGTCAAATTGGAAAATTGGTTTAAACGGACGCATATCAGCATCCTCATACAATAAACTTCTAAAAAATAGGGGATAGTCAGCAATTTCGAATCGAACGGTATCGCTTGCCGTTATTCCAAAGGCTGCAAGTCCTGTTAAGACAGTATCGGCTGTTCCAAAAAATTGAAGACGAATTCTTACGCTATCTGATCCGGCGCGGGTAAGCCTTCTAACTCGATTCCTGAACTCAAATGGATTCTGAAAAGAGGCACTATCCGGAAGGATAACTCGTTCGAAATTTCCAGGTTGATCAAACACGATAAAAACATCAAACATGGCCCCGGCATGGAGGGAATCATGACTTGCGTGAATTCGAACCGGTTGACCACAGACTTCCATCAATCCGGCAAATAATAATAAGCCTGTTAATAATGAGACGATTTTATTCATGCTTAGTAACGATTGTGTCGCGTCTGAAATAAATTAACTAAAGGTTCAATGTAAGATCGGTTTGTGAACAGATGTACGTGATCAACATGTAATTTTGTTAGCTTTTTGTGGAGTTCATCTCGCTCTTTCAATCGACGCGCTTTATAGGCGATGCGAAGCTTTTTATCTGAGGTATCCACGAGTTGAACATTTCCCGTTTCTGAATCAATGAGAGGGATGAGTCCGGCATCCGGAAGTTCCGTTTCGAGTTCATCATCCACACACAAACAAATCAAATCATGGCGTTTATTGGTGATTTTTAGCACTTTCTCGTAATTCACATCTTGCATGTCACTAATCAACGTAACAATAGCTTTTTTTCGCTGCACCCTATTAACGTACTCGAGCGCTGTGTTGATGGAGGTGCCTTTGCCTTGAGGTTCTGTTGCATAAAGCTCGCGGATTAAACGAAGTACGTGCATTCTTCCTTTGCGAGGGGGGATATACAACTCAACTCGATCACTAAAAAGTAGCAATCCCACTTTATCATTGTTCTTGATAGCACTAAAGGAAAGCACAGCTGCCAACTCAGTCGCTAAATCCATTTTCCGCTGACTAAAACTTCCGAACAAACCGCTTGGGGAAATATCCACGCAAAGCATCATGGTTTGTTCACGTTCTTCTTCAAAAATTTTAATGTATGGATCGCCGGTTCGCGCCGTAACATTCCAGTCGATTAAGCGGATGTCATCCCCAAAATAATAGGGACGTACCTCCGAAAAAGCCATACCTCTGCCTTTAAACGCAGATTGGTATTCACCCCCAAAGAGATTGTTAACTAATCCTTTTGTTCTTATTTCAAGGCTTCTAACTTTTTTGAAAATTTCTTTCGATTGCATTATTACATCTGCATTCTTGTGAACATCTTTGAAACGTTTCCTCAAACTTGAAATTGTGGAATCAGCCGGATGTTCAGTATCTTTGTTAGTCTTTTTTTAACTACTGACTCCGGTAGTTTATAGTATTATTTGATTGACTTGGAGTCAGATTGTCAAGAAACTAATAATAAGGAATTTTTCCATGTTAATTGGAGTACCAAAGGAAATCAAAACACATGAAAATCGGGTTGCCCTGTTGCCCGGTGGCGTAACCGAGCTTAGAAAGCACGGCCATGAAGTTATTATTGAAAAAAATGCAGGATTATCAAGCGGATTCCCCGATGAGCTTTACGAAAACGCCGGTGCTGTTATGATTGAAACAGCCGAAGAAGTCTGGGCTAAAGCTGAAATGATTATGAAGGTAAAAGAGCCCATCGCCAAAGAATACCCTCTAATGCGCGATGGACAAATCATTTTTACCTACTTCCATTTTGCTGCAAGTCAGGAGCTTACCGAGGCCGTAATGCACTCAGGCGCTATTGCCATAGCTTATGAAACTGTGGAAAAACTGGATGGTTCGCTTCCACTCTTAATTCCGATGAGTGAAGTTGCCGGAAGGATGTCTGCTCAGGAGGGCGCGAAATACCTTGAAAGAGCTCAAGGGGGAAGAGGCGTATTATTAGCTGGAATTCCGGGAGTGAAACCGGGCAATGCAATGGTGCTCGGTGGTGGAGTTGTAGGTGTGAATGCAGCGAAAATGGTTGCTGGAATGGGCGCTAATGTCTTCATCTTTGATGTTAACGTACAGCGTTTGCGTTATTTGGATGATGTGATGCCAAAAAATGTTACAACCATGTTTTCTTCAGAAGCCTCCATTCGCGAGATGCTCCCTCATATGGATTTGGTAATTGGTGCCGTATTAGTTCCAGGTGCTAAAGCTCCTCGTTTAATTACACGCGATATGCTCTCGCTCATGAAGCCGGGCGCTGTAATTGTAGATGTTGCTATTGATCAAGGGGGATGTATCGAAACGGCTAAACCTACTACCCATGATAATCCAACTTACATTGTGGATGGCGTGGTGCATTACTGCGTTGCAAATATGCCGGGAGCTGTTCCCTACACCTCTACGATTGGCTTGACGAACGTAACGATGCCTTATGCTATTCAAATTGCAAATAAAGGATGGTTGAAAGCTATCAGAGAAAATCGTGAGCTTGAATATGGCTTAAACATTGCAAAAGGCAAAATCGTCTATCGTGACGTGGCTGATGCCTTTGGCTTTGAATACACCCCAATTACGAAATTACTTTCAACGCTATAAGCGTTTGATTGAATTTGAATTACTGAAACACCCGCTGATCTCGATTGGCGGGTGTTTTTTATTTGAGGGCATAGCTGGTGGATCTTCCCCCGGACTCATCTTGTCGAAGGATATCTTTTTCGAGTAGATTCTTGATATCTCGCAAGGCAGTATCAGAAGAGCATTTTGTTATTTTGGCCCATTTTGAGGTTTTGAGTTTACCATCAAACCCATCTAGTAGTTTATTAATCATTATTCTTTGACGACTATTCAACTCAGTTTCAGCATGTTTATCCCAAAAAGACGCTTTAACAATAACTTTATTTATTGAAATCTCTGATATCTCAATAGCTTGTTTTAATGATTTTAAAAACCAAAGTATCCATTCCGTAATTTCACCATCACTATATTGGACTCGTTGCAGGGTTCGATAATAGTTTTTCTTGTCTGTCAGGATTTGATTAGAAAGACTATAAAACCTCTTTGAGGTGTTTTCTGAACGGGCTAGAAGTAAATCTGATAAGGCTCGCGCTATTCTACCATTTCCATCATCAAATGGATGAATGATGATGAACCAAAAATGTGCAATTGCAGATTTTAAAACCCCATCCAAAGCGTTCTCATTATTAAACCATTGCAAAAACTCTGACATTTGTGCATAAATACCCTCCGGGGCAGGTGCCTCATAGTGTACGGTTTCTCTGCCCATAGGACCTGAAACAATCTGCATCTCTCCACTACGGTACATTCCGGTTTGTATGCGTTGTAATCCCGACCATCCTGTAGGAAACAAAGAGGCATGCCAACTATGAAGACGTTCATGAGTGAGAGGGGATTGATATTTCCCAGTAGCATCCATCATCATTTCAACGACACCTTCTACATGCCTGTCAACATGAAGCATTCCGGCGAAATCAATTCCTAAACGTTTAGCAATAGATGACCTGACTTGATTATAGTTTAAAAGTTCTCCTTCAATCTCAGATGATTTTAAGACATCAAGAGTTAGAGTGGAAAGCATTGTTTCTTGGATTACTGAAAACCCTAAAAGTTCCATTCTTCCAAGCATTTTTCCTTGAAGGTAACGGATATCATTTAACAAGGGATTTATCTTAGAATCATCCCAAGTAAACTTTGGCCAATTAGGATATTGATAGATGTATTTTTCCATAAATTATATATTTGCGGTAAATATAACGATTATTCACCGCAAATATGCGGCGAATAGAGGAATTATTCTCCGCATTTCAAGTACTCGAATACTAAAGTTGACTTAGCTATGCTTCCCGGGATTCCATCCTTGTAGGGAAAGATGCTTCTCAGCTGATTGTTTGGCATCTTCTTCAAGAGTAGTCCCCATGGAGTCATTCCAACGGTTCAAAAATCCAAATAAAGCGATGACACCCATCATTTCAACAATTTCGCCATCATCCCAATGAGTTTTTAATCTACTATTTAGCTCATCATCAACAGAATTTGGAACGGTAGAAGCTTGAATGGCAAAATCTAAAGCCACACGTTCAGCTTCATCAAAAGCCGGGTGTGTTGCATATTCCCAAATATGTTCTAATTTTTCTTTGTCAGCGCCGTAACGTTCAGCAGCACGAATTGTGTGCGCCTGACAATATCTGCAACCGGTAGCATGACTACTTACATACGCCATCAATCGCTTTAAGCTGCTACTAATTCTGCCTTCATTTTTCATAACGGCTTTATTTAAAGCGATAAAAGCATAAGCAATTTCCGGTCTGTGATACATCGTAAGCACACTATTTGGGCAGAACCCTAAGGTTTCATTGTAGAAATCAATCAATTTCTGTAATTCTGCATCTTCTGATTGCTGTTTTGGTTGAACTAACGGGGTTGACACCACCTTAGGATTCTTATTTTCCATTTAGAATGATTAATTCAAATTTGAGAAAAACACTTCGAATTTTTCAGATATGTTTTTTTGAAATGATTCCGGAAGATGTGCCCAATCGTGTACCTCAACTAAAATTGGGATTGTACTTTCCCTAATCTCGTCTCTTAGGTCGAATAGTACTTTACTAGGAACTGGGTTCAGATCACGTGTTCGAATTACTAAATCTAAATCACTACCGGAATGGGCAGTTCCATCCACTCTACTTCCGAAAGCCCAGACTTCTACAGGAATAGGGATCCGCGAAAAAAAATCAATAAGTTTAACTCTATCTTTTTCACGAATTATCATAGTATCAAGAGTTTAGTTTATCAATTGAGTCGGCAACTGAATTAGAATCATTGATAAATTCTGGTAAGAGTTTCAATGTACTTTCTGCAAATTGCAAGCCGTAATCATGTGCAGTACTATTTCTATTGTCTCTATAAATCAACCATCTTTCACATTCATCATCTGTTATGATTCCATATTTAGCAGCATGTCTGTACACATCTTTAAAATAAAGTTGATCTACAGATTTAGAAGAATGCATGAATTTTTTCAGGCTTTTTCTCAGCAGTTTCCCACTTTGCTCTAAAATAATTTCAAACTCTTTAATGCATGCTGAGCGGTATAAATCATATTCAATAGATTTAGCATTCGCTTTATTCAATCGTTCCAATGCTTCATTTAAAGTTAGAATGCAACGTCTAAGAAATGTGGTATCGATTTTCATAGAATAATGATTTGGTTTCCATCCCAAAAATAACAAAAAAAGCCCGACAAGTGACGGGCTTTTAATAAAAGAAAATTAGGCAATAACTTTCTTAGGCAACGATCTCTTCGTATTCGCTTGCTGAGAGTAAATCGTTTAAATCATCCATGTTGTCAGGTTTGATTTTAATCATCCAACCTTTTCCATAGGGATCGTCGTTTACGAGTTCAGGTTCATCACCTAGTGCTTCGTTAATTTCAACCACTTCACCGGCAACCGGCATAAACAGCTCTGATACGGTCTTTACGGCCTCAACAGTCCCGAAAACATCATCTTTGCCATACGACTCTCCAACATCATTTAACTCTACGTAAACGATGTCACCCAATTCGCTTTGCGCAAATTCGGTAATGCCAATCGTTGCGGTTCCATCGCCGTTGTCACGAATCCATTCGTGTTCTTTAGTGTATTTTAATTCAGCAGGATAACTCATAAATCTTATTCGTTAGGTGGTATAAATTTGAAATGTTTCTCAAGATAATGGGTGTTGAAGTTCCCGCTTCTAAAGACAGGATCATCCATTAATTGTATGTGATAGGGGATGGTGGTTTTAATACCTTCAATCACGAATTCTTCTAATGCACGTTTCATTCTTGCAATGGCTTCATCGCGGTTTGAGCCACTAACAATGAGCTTTGCAATCATGGAGTCGTAATTTGGAGGTACGGTATAGCCTGAGTACACATGTGTATCGACGCGCACACTTCGCCCACCCGGTACATGAAATACATTGATTTTTCCGGCTGACGGTCTAAAATTGAGGGCAGGGTCTTCTGCATTAATTCGGCACTCAATGGCATGTCCACGCATCTTGAATGGTTTTCTGCTCAATGGGATTCCGGCAGCTACCTCAATTTGATAACGAATCAAATCGGTGAAAGTCACTTCTTCCGTTACAGGATGCTCAACCTGAATTCTTGTATTCATTTCCATGAAATAAAAATTCAAGTCGTCATCAACCAAAAACTCAACTGTTCCTGCACCTTCGTACTGTACAGTCTCAGCGGCTCTTACAGCGGCTTCTCCCATACGTTGACGCAACTCAGGTTCCATAACAGGGGATGGCGACTCTTCAAGAATCTTTTGGTGTCTTCGTTGCATAGAGCAGTCGCGCTCACCTAAATGGGTGATATATCCGTGACGATCACCAAGCACCTGAATTTCGACGTGGCGCGGGTTAAGGATGAATTTCTCAACGTACACTTCCGGGTTACCAAAAGCACTTCCTGCTTCAGCACGTGCTGAGTCGAACATTCGTTTGAAGTCTGCCGGATCATTTACAATCCGCATCCCACGACCACCACCACCAGCAGTTGCTTTAATAATTACGGGGTAACCAATTTCTTTGGCGATAGCTTCCGCTTCTTTTAAATCAGAAATTGTGCCATCACTTCCGGGTACAACAGGTACGCCGTACTTAATCATATTATCTTTAGCGGTAGATTTATCACCCATAGCCTGAATCATTTCAGGAGACGGGCCAATAAACTTGATATTATGTTCAGCACAGATTCTCGAAAATTCTGCATTCTCCGCTAAAAAACCGTAACCCGGGTGTATGGCTTCTGCGTTTGTAATTTCTGCCGCTGCAAGGATTCGTTGAATTTTCAGATAACTTTCCTTTGATGCAGGTGGTCCGATACAAACGGCTTCATCAGCAAAACGAACATGCAGACTGTTAGCATCAGCGGTTGAGTAAACTGCTACCGTTTTGATACCCATTTCTCTACAAGTACGGATTACTCGAAGCGCGATTTCACCTCGGTTTGCAATCAATATTTTTTTGAACATGTCTTAAACGTTCTCTATAGTAAACAAGGGCTGGTCGAATTCTACAGGTTGTGCATCCTGAACTAAAATCTGAGTGATTTTTCCATCATGCTCACTCTCTATCTCATTCATTATCTTCATGGCTTCAATAATACAAAGCACCTGTCCTTTTTTAACGATATCTCCAACCTTAACAAATGGAGCTGCATCAGGAGAGGGTTTGCTGTAAAATGTACCCACAATAGGCGATTTTATGGTTAATCCACTTGCCGCTTTAGGAGCTTCAGCCTGAGCTGCAGGTGCGCTTGTAGATGCCACAGGTGCCGCCTGAGCAACAGCAACTGGTGCTGATTGTGCCGGAGGAGCATAGAATACTTGCTCTCTTGCAGCCTGAATTTCAGGTTGCTTCTTTATTTTAATCTTGAATTCACCTTCTTCAATGGTAACTTCATTGACATCACTGTCTGAAATCATTGAAATAAGGTTTTTAATTAGTTTTAAGTCCATATTATACCTTTCTTTTATTCGCCTTTTACACGTTCAATATACGTCGATGTTCGGGAGTCGATACGGAGTTTTTCTCCTTCATTAATGAAAAGTGGAACCTGAACAACGGCTCCGGTTTCAAGTGTAGCCGGTTTCGAACCACCTTGTGCGGTATCACCACGAAGACCCGGGTCAGTTTGTGCTACTACAAGTTCAACATGATCGGGAAGTTCAGTAAATAGAATTTTTTCAGCATCTGCATTAATCACCATAACCACTTCCTGACTTTCTTTCATGAACTCAGGTTTATCTACTTGCTCTGATGCAAGTGCAACCTGCTCAAAAGTTTGGGTATGCATGAAATTATAGAAGCTACCATCAAAATACAGGAATTGGTAAGGATGGCGTTCTACTCGAATTGATTCGGTATTCTCACCAGAACGCCAGGTTTTGTCAACAATTTTTCCATTCTCAACCCCTTTAAGTTTTGTGCGAACAAAAGCCGGTCCTTTACCGGGCTTTACGTGCTGAAAATCAATAATTGTCCAAAGTTTATCATCAATTTGAATGGTTAGACCGTTTCTGAAATCAGAAGTCGAAATTTTTGGCATATTCAGTTAAATAATGTTGTTATAGCAGTTTTATCAAAAAGTTAACAGAATTCTAAAATACGATTAATAACCAATTCCTGCCTAACAAATTGGATATCTTTAGACACTTGTTTATGAGATTATCTGAAAAAGTTCAAAAGGGTAGTCACAAGTACGATACCTATCAAAATCGGACAGATATAGCGTATGAAGATAGACCATATAGGAAAAAACTTACTTGTATGAATTCCTTCATATCCTTTTTCAAGTTCAAGCTTTACGTTTTCCATTTTCCAGAAATATCCTAAGAATACACAAAGCATCAATCCACCGAGAGGTAATCCAATTTTACTGAAGATAAAGTCGATGTTGCCAATTAAACTTGTATCAAAAGCAATGATAACTGAGATTACTAACACTCCGCTACCAATTAAGATTGCAGCAAATTTTCTTTTCATTCCGTGCTCATCAATCAAATAAGCAGTTGGTACTTCTAGGAGAGAAATTGAAGATGTGAGCGCAGCTATGCTAAGTAAAAAGAAAAAGCTTGCTCCAAAGATTAACCCGATTGCACCGCCCATGTTATGGAATAATTCCGGTAGAATTTGGAAAATTAGTGCAGGGCCGGCTAGTAAGCTTCCATCCTGAGGATTAAAAACTTCGAGTCCGTTACTTTGAGCCATAAAAATTGCAGGCATTATCAGAAGTCCAGCCATGAATGCAATCCCTAAATCAGCGACGGTAACATAACCGGCTACCTCGGGGATATTTTCTTTTCTGTTTAAATAGGAACCATAGGTTATGAGTGCTCCCATTCCTAAAGAAAGAGAGAAAAATGCTTGCCCCATAGCTGCGAGCATTAAATTGCTGTTGATAGCACTGAAATCCGGAATAAGATATCTTCTAAGACCCTCTGCGGAACCCGGTTGAAACATCACATAGACAATCATTATAAGTAAGATAACAACTAGCAAAGGCATAAGATATTTTACCGCTCGTTCAATACCATCACTTACACCACCAAGAATAATGCCAACTGTGGCCATCATAAACACAATGGCAACACCGGCATTTAACCAACCGTTATCCGTATCCTTTATCCAATTTGCCCATTCATACCATCCAACGGAATAAAATATTTGTTCGAAAAAGTACCCGAGTGTCCATCCTGCTACAATAACATAGAAGGAAAGGATTGCAATTCCACACAAAACGCCCCAAAAACCAACGATTGGGAAGAATTTGCTATCTGAAATGGCTCTAAATGCACCCACCGGGTTACGTTGCGTTTTTCGGCCTAAGCTTAATTCGCCGACCATAACAGGGTAACCAATAATAAATACCAAAGCGGCATAAAGTATTAGAAAAGCTGCTCCTCCGTTTTCAGCCATTTCAGTTGGGAAACGCCAAATGTTGCCAAGACCAACTGCCGAGCCGGCTGCAGCTAGGATGAAACCTAATTTGCTATTCCAGGTACCGCGTCCTGAGGATTGTGTAGTTGCCAATGTAGTGTTTAGTTCAATTCTTAGTATGTTGAGTTTAAGGTGCTAAAATATATTATTTAATCCTTATTTCGCAACTTTCTGAGAATATAACCTGAACTTGGGTTAATTAATAATTCATTAGCAGCTATATCGAAGCCATAATGGCAAACTAAATCACCTGATGCGACAATTTCCCAAACGCCTTCAGGTAAGGTAATCTTATGTAAAGCACTTGGATTTCCATTCAGACTTATGATATAATCGTACGGATCATGAGTAAATTTCCCTTGAATTCCACAAGTTATATGAAGGCTATCGTGATATGACCAAAAATGGATAGCTTCGGGGGGAGATTTTCTTAGAGCGGGGGAAGTTAATCTTAGCTTTATCAGTTCTTTATAATAGTTGAAGAGCGCTTTGTTTTTCTGAAGATGATTAAAGTTTAGATAATTTGTTTCATTATCTTTTTCATAGCTGTTGTGATCTAAATGACCAACATACGGATCGACAATACCTTCTACAGGTTCAATTACTTTAGCCCGAGACCATTCCTGACCGGCGTGAATCATCGTAATTCCTTGACATGAGAACAAGTAAATAGCAGCTAATTTAGAAACACATAATTGAAATTCATCCAGCTCGGCAATACTATCACGATCTTGCTTTTTGTAAGCATTTTCATGATTTATTGCTATTCGTATGAAATCTCCAAGTGTATATCCATCATGAGATTCAAGATAATTTACTGAATGACGAGAGGTGTGATATCTCCCATTATGACGCCCTAATAAAGTTCCTCTTAGTGTATTTTCAAGCCCCTCTCTGGAAACTTCGCCTTGCCAACGTCCAAAAATAAATCCTGCCGCTCCACGAGGATCAGAGCCCTTTACACCGTTTCTTATTTGGTCATTCCATGAGGGCCAGTCAATTTCAGAAAATCCTGTGGGGTTATATCCGCCTCCCCAAGGTTCTCCAATTAAAAGCACATTTGGATTTACTTTTTTGGCTTCTTCACGAATTTCAATTAATGTCTCACGATCAATTAAATTGGCTAAATCGAATCTGAATCCATCGATGTGGAATTCTTTCATCCAGTAAATGATGGAATCAATAATAAGCTTTCTTGCCATTTTTACTTCGGTTCGGAAATCATTACCGCATCCACTTTCAGAAAGATATTGGTTGTCGCCATTTAATCTGTAGTAGTATTCCCGATCAATGTACTTAAATGGGCTTAAATCGTATTGCGATGTGTGATTGTACACCACGTCCAAAATTACAGAAATGCCGTTTTTATGCAGTTCTTTAACCATCATTTTAAACTCAGTGATGGCTTTTTGGCTTAATCCGTTTAACGCATCGGGCTCGATGCTTCCGTCTGAGGCAAACATGGTTTCAGGCACAAAGAAGAAGGAGGTCATATAGCCCCAGTAATTTCTTCCATAGAAATTCCAGGTATTGATTACTCCATCAGATATAGGCTCGTTATGAGGTGGTTCGAAATAAGCAAATTTTTGAAGGGGGAGGAATTCAACTGCATTAACACCTAACTTTTTGAGATGCTCGATGCCACCTGTATTACCTTTTTCGATTAAACCGAGATACGTTCCCGGCTTTTCACATGCTGCACTTTCATGGGCAGTTAAATCTTTGAGATGCGTTTCATAAATAACAAGGTCGCGTGGATCTTCCGGTATAACATAGGTGTCACCCTCCCAATCAAATTCTTCGGCTATAATGATAAGCGACTTTGGGAATTGGAGATGATGATTACGTGTGGTTACAAGTTTACTATACGGATCAGCAATTGGAAAAACTTTCGGTGAAATTCCAGGCTCATTTGCGGGCGGCTTTATGCGATATCCATAAAACTTTCCGATATAATTACCTTTGATGGTAACCTGCCAGATACCATCCCCATTTTTATTCATAGGGAACAGGCGACCCTTTTCATCCTCGTATTTCTCGAAAATTTCAATCTCTATGGAATCAGCACGTTCGCAGAATAAACGAAATTCGGCATATTCATAACCTGCCTTGCAACCCAAGGTGTAATCAGGCTTGGCTATTTTGCTTCCTTCCGTTAAAAGTAATGTATGCTGTGTGACTTCCATTTAGTGCAACTAATTTACAGTAGAGCCTGGTTTGGCATCTGAACTTACAAAAAGTAGCCCTTTTTCAGGGTCATCAGCCATAAGAACCATACCTTTACTCTCTACACCCATCATTACCCTTGGCTTTAAGTTTGCAACAACTACCACATGTTTTCCCGGTAAGGATTCTGCCTGATGATATTCGGCTATTCCACTCAGAACAGTTCGGGTTTCGTACCCAAGGTCAATTTCAAGCTGAATAAGTTTTTTTGATTTCTTGACTTTTTCAGCTGTGATGATTCTCCCAACACGTAAATCAAGTTTCGCAAAATCATCGAATTCGATGGCGTCTTTTTCAGGTTCAAAACTAGGTATTTTATTTTTTGATGCTGCAGCTTTTGCTTTTTCTTCAAGCTTGGCTATTTGCGCATCAATGCGGTCATCCTCAATTTTTTGAAATGGTATTTCAACCTCAAGTATCTTATGTCCTGAAGTCACCATTTCGTGTGAGATGCTATCCCAGTCAAAAAATCGGTTTATTCCAAAAGTTTCACGAAGTTTAGCACAGGCCTTTGGAATTACAGGTTCAAGAATAATTGATAATGCAGCGCTCACCTGAATGCACACATGGAGTGTATTTCCACATGTAACCAAGTCTGTTTTACGTGTATGCCACGGTTGCATATCAGTGAAATACTTGTTGGCTATGCGAGCTAGTTGGATACTCTGTTGAGCAGCATCCTTAAACCGGAATTTGTTGTAAGATTCTGCAACTTCCTTTTTTGTTTGCACTATGAAGTTGAGCATATCAATGTCTTGTGGCGTTGGGTTAACCAATTCCGGCACAATTCCATCAAAAAAACGATGTGTAAAGGAACATGTTCTGAAAATGAAATTACCGAGTACATCAGCCAAGTCATTGTTTATGCGTCCTTGAAAATCTTTCCAGGAAAAATCGCTGTCTTTTGTTTCTGGAAGGGTGGAGGCAAGCGCATAACGGAGTAAGTCAGAGTCAAAATCTTCCAAATATTCGTGTAACCAAACCGCCCAACCACGTGAGGTTGAAAGTTTTTTTCCTTCAAGATTCAAAAATTCATTAGCCGGCACATTTTTTGGGAGGATGAAATCTCCATGTGCTTTCAGCATCGCAGGAAACATAATACAATGAAATACGATGTTATCTTTCCCTATGAAGTGAATTAATTCAGTTTCATCGTCTTGCCAGAATAATTTCCATGCTTCAGGATCGCCTATTTGTGCTGCCCATTCAACTGTTGAAGATATGTAGCCAATTGGGGCATCAAACCAGACGTAAAGCACTTTCCCAGCAGCATTTTCAATGGGAACAGGAACACCCCAAGAGAGGTCTCGCGTAACAGCGCGGTCGCCTAAACCGGCTGAGAGCCAACTTTTGCATTGCCCGACTACATTAGATTTCCAGTCTTGTTGCCCATCAATCCATTCGCTAAGCCATTCCTGAAAATTTCCGAGAGGGATGTACCAATGCTCGGTTTCTTTCAATACAGGTTTTTCGCCTGATAAGGCACTATATGGATTTATTAATTCGAGAGGTGAAAGGGAAGTGCCACATTTTTCGCATTGGTCACCATACGCTTCTTCGTAGCCACACTTTGGGCAAGTGCCTTTGATATATCGGTCAGCAAGGAACATCCCCGCTTTTTCATCAAAAAATTGTTGATCTTTCTTTTGACTGAAAATTCCTTTAGCGTGAAGGGTTTTGAAAAAATCCTGTGAAATTTTCCGATGGGTTGCTGAACTTGTTCTCCCGTAATAATCAAATGAAATACCAAACTGCTCAAATGCAGCTTTGTTGATTTCATGGTAGCGATCCACTATTTGTTGGGGGGAAACACCTTCCCGATCTGCGGCGATAGTGATCGGAACCCCATGTTCATCGGAACCGCAAATGAAAAGTACCTCTGTCCCCTCAAGGCGTTTGAATCGTACATACAAGTCTGATGGAAGATAAGCTCCTGCAAGGTGACCCAAATGTAAAGGCCCGTTAGCATACGGTAGCGCCGCGGTTACTAAAATTCTTTTTGGCATGTAAAAGCGTAAGTGATCAACTTAGTCTGTGAAAATCCAAAATTGCTATCCCAAAAATAGTTGGAATGGAAAATGAATCCTGTTTTTCAGTGAAAAATGAAAGATACAGTAATATATGACTGATAGATGTAATTTCACAGATTTAGTTGTTACTTAAGGATGTTCCTTTTTGAAAGGTAGCTAAATTGTCGTGCTTCAGACTTCAGTTTTAGACCTTGCTAAAACAAGACATAAAGTGAAACAGCACAATTCCGACCGTTACAGAGATATTTAGGGAGTGTTTCATGCCGAATTGAGGTATTTCAAGGCAAATATCCAGCTCTGGAAGAAGCTTACTATAAATGCCTGTCACTTCATTGCCAAAAATAACGCAAATTTTTGTGTCATTTTTTGGAAGGTATTCATTTAGAAGGATGCTATCGTGAACCTGTTCAATGCCTGCAATAATATAGCCTTCTTTTTTAAGTGCTCGAATGTGAGTTAAAGGATCAGTCATTTGTTTCCAATCTACGTGTTCTTCAGCTCCCAGTGCAGTTTTAGTGATTTCAGGTCGGGGAGGGATGGGAGTGAAGCCACTAAGGAGTAGTTCTCCAACTCCAAAAGCATCACAACTCCTGAAAGCTGACCCGGTATTGTGAAGACTTCGAATATCATGTAACCATACTTTCAAATGACGCATGCCGGGCGGTGTCGCTCTCGCTTCATTATGACTCAATATTTCCCGAGTTGTTTTTTTGGGATACATGAAAATGCTGTTATTTGATAATTTTAAATGCTTTTTAAAAATAAGAAAAACCCAGATTTATGGGATTAATGTATTTTTAAAAAAAAAGCCGACTCAGAGTACGGAGTCGGCTTTTTAGAAAGGTATTTGAATATTTAATTCAACGGAATATGAGAAAAATCAATTCCCATTGACATAACGACACCCTGCTGACTCACACAATCTCCTGCACAAAGCTGTACGCCCGGTAAGCTTAGTACATTGATTTCCGGAATAGATGAATTAAACGTGCTGTTAATTACATCAATCATGTCATTTACAACAATAGCAACACCGCGGCTGTTTGGATGGATACCATCTGTTGAAAACACTCCGTTTGGAGAGAAGTCGGGTAGCAAAGTAGCACCACCGATGCGAATACCAATTGAGCTACCGTCAAGTCCCCAAATTTTTGCAAAAGAACTAGAAGCTACATTTGTTCTATAAAGTGCTAATCTTGGTTGACCTGAACCATTGGCAGCCTGTACAACATTACTTATGATAGCATTAAAAGTTTGTCGTGCAGTTTCAATTTGTACAATCTGCGCTGATGTTAAATGGAATTGATTTGCCAAAGGTACGACCACTCCAACTATTGAAAGTGGATTACTAGGATCGGCAGGTCTTCCAAGTACTTGAGCTGCATTTAATAGTAGTATCTCAGGACCGGTAGTTTGGCTTACGGTCATCGGTCTTGCCTGAACATAAGGTTGTAAAGCAGCACGTTGTTCTGCAGAAATAGCACCTGCTTGAACAAGCATATCAAATTTTGGTCCTAAATCTTCGAGACCCGGATCATGAATCAAAACAGGGTTACTTCCTACAACATACTGTACTTTTCTTCGATTCACTTCATCATTTGTGATCAAACCATTTCCGGCAAGACCAGCAAGTGCCATATTGAAACCAGAGAATGCAGCATTTAGTTGCTGCACCTGAGCAGCATCATTCTGAGTAAAGTTTACAGCATTGTAAGGAACTGCTCTGAAATACGGCGCAAAAAGTAAAGCTGGAATATCTGCAACTAAACCTTTTGCATCGGTATTGGCCATCAGCTGATTAATCACAGTCGTGAATCTTGTAGTGAAATCAGCAGGAGAGGTCAAAATTGCCGGGTTAGATGCACCGGATAAAGCAAATCCTAATACATCGTTATTTCCAATCCATAGTGTGAAGAAGGATGGATTCGCTGCAATTGCATCACCAAGAATTGTTGAAACTCCAGGATTAGAAGCAAATCTGGCGTATAATGGATTAAATAGCGGACTATTTGGATTTCCGGTATCCGGAACCAAAAGTTGTCCAACTTGAATACCCGGTACACCGAAGTTGTTCAATGCAGCGCGGTCACCACCAAAAGCGGTTGGTAATTCACCACCAATTACTGGCGATGGACCTGGTATGGTTGGATCAAGCTTGAATCTTCCAAGGATGATACCCTGCCCTAAATTTGAAGCAGCAGAGTTAAAACCATTCACTGAATTGATATCCGGTTGATTAAAGGTAGAAGAACCACCCGCAAAGCTCATCTGACGCGCTAATTGAGCTCCTAAAGAGTTCTGTTGCGCAAAATTGTAAAGAGCTCCGTCTTTGAATCCTGCAGTGAGTGAATTTCCAATGGTAACTAACTTAGAGAAATCAGCATTTCCGGAATCACCACCTATGGATGGCATTGGATTATTTTCTTCCTGAGTGTTTACCAGTGAGTCGTATGCTCCGTCACAGGCAAAAACCAGAAACGTCAGTCCTAATGCAAGTACTAAAGGTTTAAAAAAATGTTTCATGGCTATAAAATTTATCAGTTCAGAAATTGATCAAAAGTAAACGATACCATGTAGATAGCACCGAGAGATGGGTTACCAAATGAGGTGGTATGACGTTTGTTCAAGATGTTGCTTCCACTCATTTTTACAATGGTTCTGAGGTTAGGAATTCTGTAGCTAACCTGTGCATCAAGCGTACCAAAAGCTGGAATTACGCCTTCCCCAATTGCTGATTCCCATACAAAAGCATCCTGCCAGCGATAGGTAAGGTTAAAACCAATGCGATCAGTAACCTGACGGTTTCTGAACTGAATGTTGTATCTCCACTTAGGGGTGTTAAATCCGGCACTAAAGCCCTGACGCTCTAAATCTTTTTCAGAAATCAGTTCGTTAAACGCCATATTGCCACCAAGGGTATAACCTCTTCCGAGAACATAATCAGCACCAACTGCGAAACCGTGTGCTTTTACGTTACCATCAGCATTTACGTCGAAACCATAGCGCTGAAGTGGCACTGTTTGGTTTATGATGGCATCCTGACCTTCAGGACTATTCGGGTTAAATGCACCCGGATCTTGAGTTAAACCATTTGGTACTCCTTGAGTGAAATCAATTTCAGCAAGGAAATCATTATACACACTGTAATAGTAGTACATGTCTAAGAAAAGACGATTTCCAAAAAGTGCTTTGTACCCTATTTCGAAAGAAGTTACTTTTTCAGTTTTAAACTCACCGAAAGTTACAGGAACTAATAAAGCACGAGCATCAGAAGCAGAAGCACCTTGCGCAATTGCAATACGAGCAGCCTCAACTGATTCAGTTAGATACACAGTATTAGATTCAAAGCGGTAGCGATCAACCAATACCGGGTTTGCACCAACAAGTCTTCTAGTTACTACATCAAGGTCAATAAACTGATCTTGTGTTGAAGGAAGACGGAAACCTCTCTGAGCAGATAAACGAATGTTGTGTGTGTCCATAAAGGTGTAAACCGCAGAGAATCTCGGAGAGAACTGACCAGCAAAGTATTCGTTTTTATCATAACGAAGAGAAGCTTGTAAGCTAAGCGCATCATTCAAGAATCCACGAGTTAACTGAGTGTAGGCACCAAATTCATCAATATTGAATTCGTCACCGTTATCTTGAAGGGCAAAGAGGGTGCCTTCAGAGCGGAGTGCATATCTCCTAATATTACCACCCACAACTAATTCAACTACAGAAGGATCGATGTATTCTGCAAAATTGTACATTACTTCCCCGTGCCATAATGCAGATTTATCAAGGAATTTTGCACCACCTTCTGAAATAGGAAGCGCTCTGTACTGATCAAATAACTGCTGGAATTGAGCTGAGCCGGGCTGTGGTTGTGCTGCATTTGCTGCTTCGCGAGCCGCGGCATGCGCCATTTCATTGGTAAAATTTGGGTTAGTCAATTGTTGCTGAATTGCACCAGCATATGCTGCAAAATACGCTGGAATAAAAGTATCTCTGTTGATCAAAGATGCAACGGTATTAGCAGCGTAGGTATCTCCAGAATTCTCTTGAGTAGTATAAACTCTGGCAAAGAAGTTTGGATTACGAAGTTCAACTTTTCCAGTCCAAATGGAGAATCCGTCAAGAACGAAACGGTCGTTCGCTGTATAAACAGTGCTACCTGAACCATAGTTAAACTGTCCTAAAAGCTCATAACGCTCACCAATACGATAGTGTAGCGCTGTACCAAACTTCATACTTTCAGTAAGGTTATCTACAAAAGAAGCTTCTGTGAAACCGGTTGGCGTAAATAAACCGGCTTCGCCATCTGGCAGGAGTGAACGAATACTTCTTAATGAATTAGCCAAATCTATCTGATCGTTAGTTGCACCTGGCCGACTTCCGGCTGCAATAACACCATCTGCAATACCTCCAATAGTAACAAGTGGTTGACCATACTTGTTAACTCCATTGTAATAGCGATTGTTGCCGCGCATTGTAGCACCACGCTCGACTACGCCAAAGGTTGCAGGACCTTGGTCTCTCATATCAACGCCTATGAAATCACGAGCTCTTAGGTACGAGAAGTTGAATTTGTAGGCAAAACGGTTGTTGACTGCGTTTGCATAGCGGATAGAGTAGTCTTGGTATGGACTTACATCATAATCTCTACCATCAACGTGGTTTACACCGGTTGTAATTTTTGCCGATAAACCTTGATACTCAAATGGACTCTTGCTGTTTAAGATAAGAATACCATTCAAAGCGTTAGGTCCATAAAGTGCAGATGCAACTCCGGGAATTAATTCGGCACTTTCTAGGTCGAGTTCCGAAATACCCACGATGTTACCAACGGGGAAATTCAGTCCAGGAGCCTGATTATCAATACCATCAATTAATTGAACAAAACGGGTGTTACCGTTTGCTGCAAAACCACGAGTGTTAACTGAGCTGAATGTTAAACTCTGAGTACTGAAATCGACACCTTTTAGATTTCTAATGGCATCATAGAACGAAGGTGCAGCAGATTCACGAATGGCAATGGCGTCTAATTTTTCAATAGATACTGGAGAACGAAGGATGCTTTGTTCTACCCTCGAAGCAGATACTACCACATCAGCACCGAAAAATGACTGTTCTTGTAAGCGTACTACCAAACCTGAAACATTACTTTCAGTTATGCTTACTTCCTGAGTTCTGTATCCAACACTTGAAACTACAAGTACTATTGGAGGGTTTTGATTCGTTGTAATGGTGAAACTCCCATCTAAGTCAGTGGCAACCCCTCTAACGGTACCTCTAACTACAATGTTTGCTCCAATTAATGGTTCATTTGTTCGGTTATCTACAACTGTCCCCGATACAGTAGTAGAAGCTAAGTTATTTGCGATGGTATCAGTAATTGCAAGTCCGAAAACAGCAATTAAAGATAGAGCACACATCACAAATTTCTTTGTAAATGTATTTTTCATAAATCGTTTAGTTGATTAGCAGTTGTGCGTTAAGACATTTTTTTGCGTCAAAAATGTCGATAATCTACATCACCATATATAAATGTAGATTCACCATATATGCAAGCGCTTCCAAGATTTTTTATGTATTGTTTTTTCAACCATATAGGAAGAGATACATTAAAAAAAATCTTTAATACTTCAAGAATGCAAGAAATCAGTGAATCAAATTAGATTTATACATGTGCCCCAAATATAATTAGAGAATTGACGCATTCGAAAAAAATGTCAAAAAAAACCATCATTTTTTGAGCATTCTAAAAATATTGTTTTCTAAAAAATAGTAATTGCCAAAAAATGGATCCCCAAAAAGTCAAAAATTTCCTTTTTTGATTTCTGATTTCAAAGGGAATTCCAAGTATCATTTTTGATAAAATAAAACTTATATTACAGCCCAGCATGAAGTAATCCCTGAGTGGAATTGCTTCGTGCATTTTTATTTTAAACAAGTACCACCAAAAAAAGATATTGTGAAAGTCAATTATTTATCTCAAGAAGGATTCGATAAGCTAACTCAGGAACTCAGACAGCTTAAAACAGAAGGTAGAAAGCAAATTGCTCAAGATATTGATGAAGCGAGGTCTAAGGGCGATTTAAGCGAAAATGCTGAATATGATGCTGCAAAAGAAGCGCAGGGACTTCTCGAGAAAAGAATTGCTGAACTTGAAGGCGCTCTAGCAAACGCTCGTGTAATTGATGATAAAAATATTGATAACTCAAAAGTTTACATTTTATCTACGGTTACAATTCTTAATAAAAAAACGAATAAGGAAATGTCTTATACGCTTGTTTCGAAGCAAGAGGCTGATTTTGCAGCGGGCAAGATTTCAGTTGAATCGCCAATCGGAAGTGCACTTTTAGGTAAAGAAGTTGGTGAGTCGGTAAAAGTAAAAGTGCCTGCAGGTTTACTTGAGCTTGAGATTCGTAAAATTGAACGATTTTAATTATACCTGTGCCTAATAACTAATTTCAAATTTCGTATAAGAAACGTGTATTTTAAGTAATCTATTTAGTACATTTACACCTTCAACAACGCTCATCAGCTTAAATAAAACCTTACTATGTCTAAGAAAAAAGTCTTAATAACAGGGGGAAGTGGCTTTCTTGGTTCGCACCTTTGTGAGAAGTATCTAGAAAATGGCTATCAGGTTATTTGCATGGATAATCTTCTTACAGGCAATATTGATAATATTTCTCACTTGTTTAAGAATCCTGACTTCAACTTTGAAATGCATGATGTTACTAACTTCGTGCATGTACCCGGAAAGTTGGATATGATTCTTCATTTCGCATCTCCTGCATCACCAATTGACTACCTTGAAATGCCTATTCAAACATTGAAAGTTGGCTCTCTTGGTACGCACAAAGTACTTGGATTGGCAAAAGAAAAGGGTGCACGATTCCTTTTAGCATCAACTTCAGAAGTATATGGTGACCCTTTGGTTCATCCTCAAAAAGAAGACTATTGGGGGAATGTTAACCCAATCGGATTCCGCGGTGTTTATGATGAAGCAAAACGTTTTGCTGAGGCTATGACGATGGCCTATCATCGTTTCCATGGCGTTGAGACACGAATTGTCAGGATTTTTAATACTTATGGGCCTCGTATGCGATTGGAAGACGGTCGTGCACTCCCAACATTTATGGGACAAGCATTAAGAGGTGAGGATATCACCGTATTCGGTGATGGTTCACAAACCCGTTCATTCTGTTATGTAGATGACTTGGTAGAGGGAATCTATCGCTTGTCTCAATCTAACGAGGTGTATCCGGTTAATATCGGTAACCCGGTTGAGATCACGATTAAAGAATTTGCTGAGGAAGTAGTTTCTTTAACAGGTTCAAGAAGTAAAATCACTTACAAAGATCTTCCAAAAGATGATCCTCAAGTGAGAAAGCCTGATATCACAAGAGCGAAAGAAATTCTTGGATGGGAGCCAAAAGTAGATCGTGCTGAAGGCTTGAGAAGAACTATGGAATACTTCATGAATCTTCTAAACCTGAAATAAGCATACTCTTTTTCCTCAACCATGATTATTCTTGGTATCTCATGTTATTATCATGATGCAGCTGCTGCAATACTTGTTGATGGTAAACTCATTGCAGCAGCTCAGGAGGAACGATTTACACGAAAAAAACACGATCCAAATTTTCCAAGACATGCAATTAATTTCTGCCTGAAACAAGCTAATATAAGTTTGTCTCAGGTAGATTTTGTTGCGTTTTACGATAAACCTTTCCTGAAATTTGAACGCATCCTCGAAACATACGTAGGATATGTTCCCAAAGGACTCCGAAGCTCCTGGAAAGCTCTTCCACTTTGGATTAAAGAAAAGCTTTGGATTTCAGAATTAATCAAAGATGAGCTCAATTTTAAAGGGAAAATTCTTTTTCCTGAGCATCATGAATCTCATGCAGCATCTGCCTTTTTCCCCTCTCCATTCGATAAAGCCGCTGTTCTTACTATAGATGGGGTTGGAGAATGGGCAACAAGCTCCATCGGATTAGGAGAAGGAAATAAGCTTACCCTGTTAGAAGAATTGCATTTTCCACATTCTCTGGGGCTGTTGTACTCTGCCTTTACATATTTCACCGGTTTCAAAGTCAATTCCGGTGAATATAAATTAATGGGATTGGCCCCTTATGGAGAACCGAAATATGCATCAACAATCTTTAATGAATTGATTGATTTAAAGGAGGATGGTTCATTCCGGATGAATATGAACTACTTCGATTATGGTTTTGGTCTGAAAATGACGAGCAACAGACTGAATAAACTATTTGATGGTCCTCCCCGAAAGCCGGAAAGTAAAATCAGTCAACGTGAGATGGATATTGCGGCTTCAATTCAGGTTGTAACCGAAGAGATTATGCTTAGGATGGCAAGGCATGCGGTTTCAATTACAGGTTCAACTAAACTTTGCCTTGCCGGTGGCGTTGCGTTAAATTGTGTTGGAAATGGAAAAATATTGCGATCCGGCATTGTTGATGAACTCTGGATACAACCGGCTGCAGGTGATGCAGGAGGTGCCGTAGGTGCTGCATATTCAATTTGGTATCAGTATTTAGGGAATGCACGAGAAGCCATCAAACCGGATTCCATGCAAGGTGCTTACTTAGGCCCTGAATTTTCAGATGATGAAATTGAAACTTTCTTAAAGACAGAGGCTTTAGTTTATCACAAAAAAACAGAGCATGAACTGCTAAAAGAAACGGCAAAAGCCATTGCCAATGAGGAAGTGGTAGGATGGTTTCAGGGAAGGATGGAATTTGGTCCCCGAGCTTTAGGCTCCAGAACGATTCTTGGTGATCCACGATCTGAGAAAATGCAAAAAGTGCTCAATGTGAAAATTAAATTTCGGGAGAGTTTCAGACCTTTTGCTCCAAGTGTGATGGAAGAACACATCCACGAGTGGTTTGAATTAGGGGTTCCAAGTCCTTACATGTTGCTTGTTGCTCAGGTTGGTACCGACAAAATGAAGAAAACGGATGATTCAGCCAAAGGGTTTGACAGATTATATCAAATCAGGTCTGAAATTCCTGCCGTTACGCATGTTGATGGGTCAGCTCGAGTTCAAAGTGTATCTAAAGAAACCAATCCTCGGTATCACGGTTTAATCTCCGAGTTTAACAAGCTTACCGGCTGTCCGGTATTAATCAACACAAGTTTTAATGTGCGTGGCGAGCCAATTGTATGCACTCCCCAAGATGCCTACCGATGCTTTATGAGAACAAATATGGATAGACTTGTTTTGGGATCTTTTGTGCTCATAAAATCAGAGCAACCTCATTTCGAAGACAATCAAAAATGGATGGAGGAATTTGAACTTGACTAAATTCAGAACATTCATACGTTTGTTGATGCAAGAAATTGAAGTATCTCCCAAAAAAATAAAAGATTTTGGTTGGGTGATGTTTGCTGTTCTTGGCATTTTAATACCACTATTTATAAGCTATAGAATTGGATGGGATATCAATACACCTATGCTGATTTTATTTGCGATTTCTCAATTCTTTCTTATTCCGTCAATCGTCCTTCCGCGAATGATGGAGCCTATTTACAAAGCTTGGATGCTATTAGCAATACTTTTAGGTCTAATTATGACCAAAGTAATCATCACTATTGTTTTCATTTTTATCATGACCCCAATCGGACTTATAAGGAAACTGTTTGTTAAAGATCCATTAAACTTAAAAGCAGACAAAAGCGCTACAACATATTGGGTAAAAAAGGAAAATACTTTTTCGGCTGATCGCTATGAAAAGCAATACTGATGTTTCATTGATTGATCTGTATCCTTACCGGTGGATTCATAAAACGCCGGAATTTCTGATTTTAAAACGTTCAAATACAGTAATCTACTCGGGACAATGGCGAATGATAGGAGGGAAGCTTCAAACCAATGAAACTGCTTCTGATGCGGCCTTGCGCGAATTGAGTGAAGAAACAGGGTTAGTCCCCAAGTTATTTTGGTGTGTACCCTCTATAAATTCCTTTTTCGATTTTAAACAGAATAAAATTCAACATATTCCTGTATTTTCAGCTGAGATAGAACCCGAATCTGAAATTAAGCTGAATCACGAACATATTGAATATCAATGGATTACTATTGATGCAGTTGATACATTTCTGAAATGGCCTGAACAAATTCGGTTAACTTCGCTCATTCATCATTTACTTACATCGGCAACGATTGCAAAAGAATGGATTATCGATCATGAACAGATGCATCCCTAATTTTTTATTACTTATCATTTCTTTATTTCTGCTTTGTGGCATGTTAAGTGGAAATGTTTTTGCTCAGCAACAAGCCTATGAAGTAAAGTTCGCACCGGATGCATGGTATAATGATGTAGATGGTATCCGTGCCGGGCTTCGAATGCGTGGACAAATGGCAGGTTCGTTTGATGATGGTCCGCACCGTTTAGATGCCGGGTTATGGCTTGGTTTGTGGTTTCCCAAAATGCCCGTTTCCTATTATATACGCTACACACAGCCAATACAATCTATAAGCGATTTCAATAGTGAAGGTAGCTACGGAGTGCAAACAAGCTTCAGAACCGGTTTTCATCGACATGGATTACGCTTTAATAAACGTTGGCAGCAAGGGTTTAATGAGGATGTGTTTACTGATTTATCTGTCTTTTCGGGCGTTCACAAACACATCAACAGCGATTACTTGGCATTTCCGATAATGTTTCAACCTGATTGGGTTGGATTTTTGACAACAAGAATAAGAAATCAACGAGTCTCAGATTATGGGACTGTTTTCTTGGGTATTTCTTTAAATTCAGGTTTTATTTTTGAGGATGATTTCTTCCTTCAAGCAAAAACAGAGGTGCGCTATTCAAGTAAAGAAGTTATTTCTGAAAGGGTACAACTTCGAGCTCGCATCAGTGCCGGTGCTGAAACAGCTGGGATTCCGTCAGAGTATGCCGTAATAGCATCAATGGCATCCCCAATAGAATGGATGGATTCAGGGTTTTATCGTGCTAAAGGCACCATCCCCACACCATGGATGCACGATGGATTATTTCAATTTACAGGTGCAGGTCCTAACCTCAGAGGGTATGCAAAGCAAGATGCATCGCTATTACTTAACGGCGGAATCTATTCCTACGAGTTTTATGCTGCAATAAATCTTGAGGTTGATTATCCCAACCCAATTGATTTGGCGTTTAGCAGTATTCCAATTTTGGGTGATTTTCTGAGATTACGATCTTACCTTTTCTTTGACTCTTTAAGAGGATCTTTGAATGATATAACAATGACAGCGGTTGAAGGAAACCGTTCAAATGCCGGAACAGGCTTAGCATTGACTTTAAATATTCCTGATCAACTAGGTAACCCAAGAGGGTTTGTGCTTCGCTACGATGTACCGTTTTGGCTATCACATCCTTCGGCCAATGAAAATGAATGGAAATTTCGAAGCGTTTTTTCTTTTGGTGCAGTAATTGGTTTTTAGTTTTTTTATTCTATTTTGATAAAATGTGTTCTTAAAACGTTAACATAAAAGGTGTAGCATAATGGGTTTATTTGATTTTTTGATCTTACTCTTAATCGCAGGAATTTGCGGATCTATCGGACAATCTATCGCAGGATATGAGAAAAAGGGCTGCATTGTTTCTATAGTGGTGGGTTTTATAGGTGCATTATTAGGTTCATGGCTTAGCACCAAATTAGGTTTGCCCGAACTCCTAAATGTACAACTTGGAAGTAGTAGCTTCCCGGTTGTATGGTCAATCATCGGCTCGATTGTATTTGTGGTTATACTAGGATTATTGACCCGGCGATAGAATTTAATTTAAGGGAAACTCTATCACAATACGGTACCGAAGTCTGTGAATTTCTGGTTCATTTTGAATTGTTTGATATGTAGTCAAAAATATTTGTCAAATCATTTGTAAACAATTGATTATAAAAACAAGAAGGCGCTTTTCAGGGCGCCTTCTTTTGTATAGGTGTTAATGGATTTTAGGATTGAAAAATGGATGTTTTAACACAATCGTCATCCATCAACGTACTCTGTTTGTTTCGTATGAAACCTGGGTTAATCAATGATAGAATTGTTCTTCTTCAGTTGAACCTTTTAAGGCTAGGGTTGAAGAATCTCCGGCACTGATTACATTACTCACCAAATCGAAGTATCCTGTACCCACTTCGCGTTGATGCTTCGTTGCGGTATATCCGATCGGTTCTGCACCAAATTCAGCTTCCTGAAGTGCAGAGTAGGCGGTCATTCCAAAATCACGATAACCGGTCGCGAGATTAAACATGCTGTAATTTAAAGCATGGAAACCTGCCAAGGTTATGAACTGGAATTTGTATCCCATTGCTCCAAGTTCCTTTTGGAATACAGCAATGGTTTTGTCATCTAAGTGCTTTTTCCAATTGAAAGATGGTGAACAATTGTACGCAAGCAGTTTACCAGGAAACTTTTCATGAATTGCCTGTGCAAATTCTCGGGCTTCTCCAAGGTCAGGGGTAGATGTCTCGCACCATACCAAATCAGCGTAAGGAGCGTAGGCCAATCCACGTGCAATGGCGGAATCTAAGCCTCCTTTGATTCTGAAGAATCCTTCCGTAGTACGCTCGCCGGTTAAGAAAGGCTCATCGTATGGATCAATGTCAGAGGTGAGTAAGAATGCCCCGTTTGCATCGGTACGGGCAACAAGTACGGTTGGTACATCCATCACATCAGCAGCAAGTCGGGCAGAGGTTAGTGTTTTGATGAATTGCTTTGTTGGCACTAACACTTTTCCGCCCATGTGACCGCATTTCTTTTCAGATGCAAGCTGATCTTCAAAGTGTACACCAGATGCGCCGGCTTCAATCATGGCTTTCATGAGTTCAAACGCATTTAATGGACCGCCGAAACCGGCTTCTGCATCTGCAACGATTGGCTGAAACCAATCTACAGAATGATCTCCCTCAGCATGATGAATCTGATCGGCACGTTGCAAGGTTTGATTGATTTTCTTTACCACAGATGGAACACTATCGGCAGGGTAGAGGCTTTGATCGGGATACATTTGTCCGGCATTATTGGCATCAGCGGCAACTTGCCATCCACTTAAATAAATCGCCTTCAAACCGGCTTTTACTTGTTGCATGGCTTGATTTCCGGTTAGGGCTCCCAAAGCATTCACATAAGGTTCATTATGGAGGTAATTCCAAAGTTTTTCAGAACCAAGTTTTGCTAGAGTATGCTCGATTTTTACAGAGCCACGAAGTTTAATCACTTCTTCGGCTGTGAAATTTCTTTTGATGCCATTCCATCTTGGATTTTCATCCCAGATTTTTTTGAGTTCGTTTGCTTCTTTCATGGTGTAGGTCAGGTTTAAGTATGTGGATACGTTTAAAGTTTGTTTTAGAAATTCTAAATGATTTTTTGTGAGGTTTCGACTTCGTTCAATCTCTACTTTATATGACTGATTTATGATTCAAGAACCGATGTTGATAATGCTAAAGGGCTTCGGATAAGAAATCAGCTAATTCATCTGCGGTGAAAACCCGTTGTGCATCCTCGGCGGCTTTTCTGAAGCCTTTAAGTACATGGTCTAATTGTGTGGATGCTGCTCCGGCATACGCTTCTCTTACTTCATCAAGAATTTTTTCTAATTCTTCTTCAAATAATTGATGGATGAGTTCTTTCGTAACTTTTCTGCCATCATCAAGCAGTACTTCATGATGCAGCCATTGCCATGTTTGTGCGCGAGAAATTTCAAGAGTGGCGAGGTCTTCCATCAGATTATCCCAGGAGACACATCCGATGTCTTGATTCCATCCGTTCATATAGCCAATTCCTACACGAACATTTGTCCGAAGGCCTTGCTCGGTTCGTGGTTTCTCTGAAATTGGAAGTAAATCAGGGTACTTTTCGAAATCATCTAAAGTGCGATTCAGCTGATTTTTATGCTCAAATGCTTTCAATGCATAACCAATAAAATATGGATGCGAAACCCAGCAACCATCGTGACCAATAGCGGCTTCGTTCGATTTATCGGCGAATACTTTTGCTGTTTGGGCTTCTCTGACTTCCGCTTCTTTGCCGGGTGTAAAAGCAGACATCCCCCCAATAGCAAATGCACCTCTTGAATGACAAATTTTGATTAATCGCTTGGCGTAATTATCCATCCAATATTTATGCATATTGATGGTGGCACGGTCTGCCATGACGCGATCAGGATGATTCTTTAAAACTTTGATATCACTAAAGATTTTATCCCATCTGCCGACATTTAGTCCGGCCGCCCGATCTTTTAGTTCGAAAAGAATTTCTTCAATCTGAAAAGCAGCGGGCAGGGTTTCTATGAGGAATGTGGTACGAATAGTACCTGCATCAACTTCGAGTTGAGACTCAATTTCGTGTAACACTTCATTCCACCAACGGGCTTCAAGATAATGCTCGCATTTTGGGATGTAGAATTTCGGAGTTTTGCCATGTTTTAATTGTTCATGCACCATGTAGTAAGCACTCATCCACAAATCAAAAAGTCCGCCACTGACCGGAGTGTTATCTATGAGTACATGATCTTCTCTGAGGTGAAGTCCGCGTACCCTCACCATAATTCCGGCCATGTCATCCGGATCGAGGGAATACGTTTTGTCAGATGCTCCTTTTTTTCCTTTTTTCAAATAATGCAACGTTCTTTCGGCAGCACCTTTGACGCAATAAATGCCATGTAATACATTTTGCCAGGAAGGCTTCATTGAATCCTCAAAATCGAGCATCGCCATATCGGCACGAAAACCTTCATCGTTTCTGGAAAGCATGTTGATGACCATTTTTGCAGAGTTCACCGGACCTGTAATTTCAACTCGGCGACACAGCAAATCTTCAGGAATGGGTTTCACTTTCCAATTTCCCGTAACAACTTCAGATGTTTGATCTTCATAATCGGGAAGTGCTCCTCGATCCCATGCATATTGACGCGCTCTTCTCAAGCTTAGGAGTTCCATCCGCTTGGGATTGAAACTTCGGTGTAGGTGTACAAGCGTTTCGAGCGCTTTTTCCGGAAGGAGCGTTTCGGCGTATTCATTGAATGCCTCCTGAGCAAAGAGGAGTCCTTCCGGCAGATTAATTGAAGGCTTAACAGGTACTTCCATATTGAAATAAAAAAGATAATTAGAATTGAGTTATCAATTAATATTGTTTCTGAAGTAAGTATATGGTAGAGAATAAATACAAACAAGCGAATATTCGCTAAAATATAATATTCGCAAAACATGTTATATTTGCTGTAAAGCTGGATTTTTACATTTAACAGAAATATCTTTCGCTGTAAGCGAATTGTTTATTTGGCTAAATGCCGGGTGAGGAAGGAATTACGCTTAAAGAAATTTATACAGGTGTGGATGGCGAACATAACAACATTTTAAATATCAATTGTGCTAAACGAACAGAATTTAAAGTTCATTTTTGGACTCAAACTGAATCAGCTCAGGCAACAAGCAGGCATTTCTCTAAAAGAGTTGTCGGACAGGACAGGCATTTCGCCTTCCTACTTAAATGAAATTGAAAAGGGAAAGAAATATCCCAAAGCGGATAAAATTGTGCTGTTGGCACAGGCATTAGATACGCCGTATGATGAATTAGTCTCTTTGAAACTTGAACATGAGCTCAATTCGCTTACGGATTTACTCAATAACGATACACTTCAAAACATACCTTTTGAGCTATTTGGGCTTGAGACGGCTGATATTATGGAGATTATGTCGAATGCGCCTATGAAGTTCAGTGCGTTGATTGATACGTTTATCAAAATTGCCCGCAATTATGACATGCGTGTGGAGCATCTTCTGTTTGCCGCTTTACGTTCCTATCAGGAAATGAATAATAATTACTTTGAGGAAATTGAAACGAGTGTTCAGCAGTTCGTGGCTAAATATTCCACCATCAAGTACAAAAAAGTGGGATATTACGATATGAAAGCGGTGCTTGAGCGAGCTTATCAGTATCGAATAACAGAGCAAGTATTTGAAGAAGCAGAAGGGTTAAGCGGGGTTCGTTCGGTCTATGTGCCCGGCAAACAACCCGGTATCATTTTGAATGCATCTCTCACAGATGCGCAAAAAACGTTTATTTTAGCCAAAGAAGCCGGGTATAACTTTTTGAAGCTTACCGAACGCGATAACACCTTCGCGATGATGGACTCTCCTAATTTTGATAAACTTCTGAATAATTTTAAATCCTCATACTTTGCCGGTGCTTTACTGATTAAGCGCGATATGTTGGTTGATCAATTAAAGGAGTTCTTCAAATTACCTCAATGGGATGGCAAGGCTTTCCTCAAAATTATGGATAGCTTTGGCGCAACTCCCGAAATGTTTTATCATCGTTTAACCCAAATTCTGCCAAAATTCTTTGAAATTGATCAGCTCTATTTTTTGCGTTTTCATCACGATACAAAAACGGATGAGTATAAACTGACGAAAGAATTGCATTTTTCGCGTTTGCATCAACCACACGGAATTGGATTGAACGAACATTATTGTCGCCGTTGGATTACACTGATTTTGCTCAAAAAACTTGAAGAGAGTAAACTATCGGGGAAAAAAGAATGGCCTTTGATTGGGGTACAGAAATCACGGTTTTTCAAAACGGATAACGAATATTTTTGCGTTTCCATCGCGCGTCCATTGCGTTTAACGAAAGACACGGATTCTTGTGTAACCCTGGGATTTGTGATGACGGAAAAATTTAAGCGAAAAGTTCGTTTTTGGAATGATCCCGAGATTGAGATGCTCATCGTCAATAAAACATGTGAGCGATGCGGTATTCCGCACTGTAATGAGCGTGTAGCGCCTCCTGTAATTTGGGAAAAGGAGCAAAAAGCCCTAAAAGCCAAAGAACGCCTGAAGCAGATGGTAGAGCATTATTCAAAAGAAGCAGGGGGATGATTACGCCTTGCTTTTTCCATCCGTCCATTCCAAAATAAAAGCTGTCTTTTCTTTGAAATCTGATTTTCGTTTGACCCAAACGCCATTTTGATAGACTCTCGAAAAACCGCGTTCTAGCGGCTCATTAGGATTTTTAAGTCGTAGTCGTGTATGAAGCTGTTCAAATTGGCGTACTTTTTTTAAGTGAATCATTTGAAGGAGGGATGGCAACTTTCGTTCAGTTACATTCAGTTTCTGTTTGTGGTCTTTGATTTTGTTTTGATTAAGGGATATCATTTTTGAAGTCGCCCATTCGGTTCGGTTTTTGTACATTTTCACTTTTTCTTGAACGACTTTCAAAGCGTAGGTTCCGGCTAAAGTTTGAACGCGTTCTTTAGCACGTTGTACCCGTTGCGTCATCGTTTTCTTCAAATAGGCTTGTAAATCATCTACCTGATAGCGCAGATCATTGATATTTGGTGTAAGTAAGGATATCGCCTGCGTGGGAGTGGCTGCCCTGACATCAGCTACAAAATCAGAAATGGAAAAATCAGTTTCGTGTCCCACAGCACTAATCACCGGAATCGGACATGCAAAAATGGCGCGCGCAACAACTTCCTCATTAAAAGGCCATAAGTCCTCCAAAGAGCCGCCTCCACGACCGATAATCAACACATCTACATCATTGCGCTCAGAAAAATAGGTGATTCCCTGCGCGATTTCAGGTGCCGCATTCACTCCTTGAACACTCGCATGATAGATTTTTAAGGTTAGTAAAGGATACCGTTGGTTTAAGGTTGAAATCATATCCTGAAGCGCCGCCCCGGTACTGCTTGTCACCACACCGACCGTTTTCGGGAAAAGGGGAAGCTTTTTTTTCAGGGAAGGATCGAACAATCCCTCGTTTTTCAATTTTTCCTTTAGCCGATCGAAAGCAAGTTGCAAAGCTCCTAATCCGGCCTGCTTCATCAACTTTACAATCATTTGATACTTACCGTGAGGGGGATAAACTTGGATGTCGCCCGTAAGAATCACCTGTTGACCGTGTTGCGGTTTGAAACCCAATCGTTGAATAGACGATCGCCACATCACACACGGAAGTTGCGCACCACTATCTTTAAGGGTGAAATAAAGATGTCCATTCGTACTCTGATTCGGCTGACTCAATTCCCCCTCAACATCAATCTGACTAAAAGATGTTTCAAGTAAATCTTTGATTTGCCCGGTCAGCTCACTAACACTCGGAACCTTCGGCTGAAATAAATCGGCTGTTTGCATACACTTATTTTTTGACGGCTAATATGATAAATGTGAAGCTTATATGCAATTGGAGGTTAGGTGGGAACAAAATAGAATGCATAATTAGGAGTCAGAGGCAGCCAAGCAGTGGTTTGGAATGTTAATAAAGAGCAAAGTTGCTAATCCACTTACATGTTGTATGCTTGTCTAAATTACCACGGGAAATATTGAAGCTCAAAAATTGAGTACACTCCGATTAATCCGAATTACAAAATTAGTTATACAATCTTCGTTTATTTAAACGTAAAAACAATAACTTAACTTTGTAAATCTTCGTGTCTTCGAGACTCCACGGTAAACCGGGACTTTGGTTTGTGATTATTAATTAACTTTTCGGAGCAGGCTCAAAAAAAATGTATAACTTAACGCTAGTTTCTCCCAAATAACGGTATGCCTCGTCTTAAAAAGACTTGTCAATTAAGCGTTCAATTTCCAGTTTTAATTCGAACACTTCCAGAATAGAGCTTTCTGTTTTTACCAGATCGGGTAGGTCAGAAGGAGTACTAAATTCATTAATCAGCCAACATTTTCTTATAGCATCAAGTAATTGAATTGGCTTAATAATTGAGTCTGGATTTAGTTCCAAAAGGCTATGATGTATAACATAGATGATAGACTCAATCTTATGAATCATGAGAAACAGACCATACAGAAGACTGGAGTTGCCAGTCTCTTCCCAATGGGAGTGGAGTGCGCGGTACGCATGGAGTACTCTCAATAGTTCATCACAAAATGGAATGAGTTGAGATGAATCGGGAATGTGCGCCTCCTCAGCGTATCTATTCCTATTAAAACGAAATCGATCAGCAATTCCTAAAAGGAAAAGGGATGCTGCGTTCCAAAGCAACAACCCTTCATCCTTTAAAAAGTCATTATTATTTGCTTCATCAGCCATTTGGCCAAACTTCCGGTTTTTTACGCCAATTATTGAGTAACTCAAGATCTTTTTGAGCTACATATCCATGTCTGACACCAATAGAAATCAACGTTTCATAGTCAGTTAAGCAATGGAGTTCAATTCCGGCATCTTTAAATCGCTTATTTGCAACATCAAATCCATAATTAAAAATGGAAACTACACCGGTTACTTTTGCTCCTACAAAACGTAAAACCTCAGCAGCTGTAATTGCAGATTCTCCAGTTGAAATTAAATCTTCAATAATTACGGTTTGCTCGTCTTTTTTTACCCCACCTTCTATCTGACTTGTTGTTCCATGAGTTTTTGGTTTCCCACGCACATAAGCCATGGGTTTACCTAAACGATCTGCAATCCATGCCGCATGAGGTATGCCTGCCGTTGCTGTGCCGGTTATGACATGTACCTCCGGATAAGTAGATTTTACAAAAGCAGCGATTTCATCTGCAATTTTTGACCTTAACTCAGGGTAGCGCATCGTGAGCCTGTTGTCGCAGTAAATGGGAGAATTCCATCCTGAAGTCCATTTAAAGGGCTCATGCGGTCTAAGTACAACTGCATTAATTTCAAGCAGCTTAAGAGCAAGTTCTTTTGAAAATTCTTGATTAATAATCATATAAAAAAAAGGTTAACTGATCGAATTAAACGACTTCAAAATAAATAAATTATTGCCTGTCTTTAAATCCTTTTCGGTTTGATTAAGTTCTTTATCCAATTTTAAATAAGGATAGTTTATAAAGTCTTTCATTGATGTACAATTCAATTCGAAAAAAAATGGTCTGCGCCAATTGCCCGATTTTATTTTCAGTACTCTATTTCAGGTCTTCAAAAACAAATGTGTAACAATCAAATAGAAATTAACTAATCAATAATATAAGTAATTTAAGCGTAACTAAAGAATAAATACCTGCCACAAGGTCATCAAATAAAATCCCGAATCCACCTTTATAGTCTTGTAATTTTTTTATCCCGAAAGGTTTAAGGATGTCAAAGAATCGAAAAAGAAGGAATCCAGCCAATAAAATCCACCAATCCTGAGCCAAATTACCTGTAAATGAAATGGATAAAAATGGAATAGTCTGTCCGGCCCATTCATCTGAAACCATGACTGAAGGATCTTTTCCGTAATTACTTTCAAACCAGGGAGCAGTTCGAATGGTAACAACAATCCAGAAGGCTAAACATAGAAACAAGGCCACTTGACCAAAATAGATGGATAATCCCCATACAGATAGTGTTGCAAAAAAACTTCCAACAGTTCCTGGAGCGATAGGAGCCAGGCCAGTATAGAATCCCGTACCTAAAAACTTGTTCATATACGGATCTCAATCCTTTCTAAAGACATGCTTGTTCTTTAAAAGATACTCAATGCCAGTATATGCAGTAAACATCATCACTATCATATACAACCAGAAAAGAACAGAGGATTCAAAAAGATAAGTCGTGAAATAGTCAGCGTAAAGAGGTATCGTTAGCCCTAAAAATGAAAGAAGACCAATGTAGATGAAGACCATTTGAACAGCAGTTTTTAGTTTTGCTGATGCACTTGTTTCAAGACTTTTAGCATTTCTTTTGGCTATGATACGTAATCCGGTTATCAAAAAATCGCGACCAATGATAACCCCTAAGGCCCACCAAGGAAACAAATCAGGTCTCAAGTAGCTGAAGGCGAAGAATCCGGCAAATGTCAAAATTTTATCCGCTAAGGGGTCAAGGAAATTCCCGAATTCAGATCGAACTTTATATTTACGAGCAAAATAACCATCAAAAAAATCTGTCAATGCAGCAATTGTAAATACCACAACGGAAAGACTTCTTAAAACAAGATGTTCCGAGAAAAAAAGTACTAAAAATATAGGCGAGAGAATAATTCTCAGAATGGTTAGTATGTTCGGAATGTTATTCAACAGCTAAATATTTAAAAGAATAATTTACTTATCTCTTAATCGGATTTTGACAATTCAATAAAAATACTCGATTTCATCCTCAAATAAAACATATTAAGAGGATGCCATTCTTAAATTAAATATTACATCACTTTGTTTTATCGGATTGAGTATTTTAGTCAGATGAAATTTAATTCGAATTTTCTCCTATGCGCGCTTATTTAATCACTATTGGTAATGAACTTCTTATTGGCGACACCATAAATACGAATGTTGCGTGGCTTGGTTCATTCCTATCCAGATACAACATAGAGCCGGTTAAGGCTATAACAATAGGCGATAGTAAGCAACAGATTGTAGAAGCTTTATCAGAAGCTCTGAACAACTCTGAGTTCGTTATAATGACCGGTGGACTTGGTCCCACACACGATGACATCACCAAAAAAACAATCGCTGAGTATTTTGGAGTTGGTTATAAAGAACATCCTCCGACACGCGAGTTCATCGAGAAGATTTTTAAGAAACGTGGTATTCCTATTTCTCCTTCAAATTATGATCAGGCAAAGGTTCCTGAAAATTGCGAAGTTCTTTTCAACAAAAATGGCACGGCTCCGGGAATGTGGTTCGATATTGGGAATTCTTCTTTAGCTGTCCTGCCGGGTGTACCTATTGAAATGAAGGGCTTAATGGAAGAACATGTACTTCCTCGATTCAAAACGAAAATGGGGATTGGTCTATATTCCTTACGCCATTATTTTCAAACAGCCGGAATCGGGGAAAGCACGTTGAGTGACTTGGTGATTGGTGATTTGAATTCATATCTATCAAACGGTACACAATTAGCTTATTTGCCACATACTCACGGAATAACTCTAAGAGTTAGTTGCATTGCTGAGGATAAGGAAAAAGCACACACAAAAGTTGATCCACTAATCCAACACATTAGAAATAAAGCACATGATTTTATTTTTTCGGAGGAATACGATGCCTCGCTTGAATCGGTGGTCGGAAGCTTACTAACGGAAAAGGAACTCACTATTGCCACGGCTGAAAGTTGCTCCGGTGGACTAATCGGGAGTAAAATAACCGATATTGCCGGAAGTAGTGCGTATTATCTTGGGGGAATTGTAGCCTACAGCAATGAATTAAAGCATCACCTTTTGGATGTGCCGATGGAGTTGATTCAGCATCATGGAGCGGTCAGTAAGGAAGTTGCCTTGGCGATGGCTAAAGGAGTCGCATTAAAGACTAAGGCACGTATCGGAATTGCGACAACCGGAATTGCCGGCCCCGGAGGAGGCTCACCGGAAAAACCTGTTGGGCTTGTATGGTTCGGATATTATGATGGTACCCATCATTTTGCGCTTAAAGTACAGTTTTTCAAAAATCGAGTTCAAAATAAAGAACGCACCGCTTTAGTCGCTTTAGATTTGGTGAGAAGAGTAATTTCCGGCATTCAGGTGATGCCCTACAATTTGAAACCGGAATTCGCTGAATGAGAATACTGCTGCTTCTTCTGCTGTTGTCCGTTTTCTCACATGCTCAGGCGCAAATCTTGCCTGAGAATGAAGCACCGACTGATACCACGGAGACCACTCAAAACGGATTAGATGAAATCAGGACGAACGGCCTAAATATAAGCGTTTCAGAAAGAGACACCTTAGGTGCGGCGGCACAGGAAGTAAGACGTGATCAACCATACATTCATCCCTTTGAGCAACACATTCCTACCGGATTTCAAACAGTGTTTAACGATTCTTTGTTAAGATGGGAGCAGTGGTATAATTTAGCAGAGCGCGAAAATAACCGAAGAGGTTCTATTACATATCGACTCGGTGCGCATGGAAGACATGATGGAATCATGCATCGTGCCATTGAGCCACGGTACAGAAGAGTATTTTTTGATGGCATCCCATTTAATGATCCTGTTACAGGGGCATCAAATACAAATGTACTTCCACTTGATCGGATGCGAACGTATGCTGACCATAGTGGCGGAGCATATTACCAAAGTTGGTTTGAATTAGATCGCTTTTACCTAACGGAACCAATCACATGGATTAATGTTGAAAATACGGCTTCCGATGTCCGTCGGGCAGAAGGAATCTTATCCACGAATATAGATCGACAAACAAACATAGAGCTGTCTTACCGGGGAAATAATGATGGAGGTGAATATCGTAGAAATGTGCTTAGTGGGCGACAAGCATCGGTGCGTTTGAGCCATTATTTGAATGACCATTGGTTTACACAGGGCATGTTATTTTATAATAGTTTCCAAATGGATGAATCGTTAGGCTTTGTTGTTGATGATCCATATTTCTTTCCTTTTATCCCGGATTTTGTAACTCCGGTAAGTAACAATAGTAATTCAACGCTTCGAAATACATTAGTTTCGGCATCTCTGTATTACCGTCAGGATGTAGAATCTCCTGCCGTTGGAAAAGTGCATCTGTATCAAAAAAGAGATCGTCGATTTTTTAGATCTGCCGATGATTCTACAGCTTTCAGAACAAAAACATGGGGTATGCACTCCGGTTATCGTATGAATCGGGGAATTTTCACTGTAGAACCCATTTTAAATATTCGATTTACTGGAACTGACCGTAACAACTCGCGTTCTGTTGACAAGAATGGATGGAGTGAATTTGAAGGACGGTTGAACGCTGCTGTACATCCAACGGAGAGAATTAGGCTAAGTTTATGGGGAATTATGGGTTACCGTACTGATAATGAATATCATACTGAGGGAGGATATCGAATAGACTTAGGTTTAACAGGTAATTTAAGGTTATATCAGTCGCTGTCACATGCCATTACCATGCCCACGATACAGCAAAAATATTGGCAATCAAATCTATTTTCAGGAAATCCGGATATTGGTAATGAGCAAATTTCACGTCTTGAAGCCGGTATTGTATGGGGAAGAGGGTGGATGGATGCCATTGGCTTGAGCGTTTATGCCTCCCATATTACAAACCCTATTGTAAATGACCTCCAAACAGGTCAATTTGTGAATATTGATTCTTATCAATCCGTAGGAAGTGAACTGTATTTTGAGATTGAATCAAAATATGTAGAGCTTTCCGGTTCAACTACGTTTCAGACGTATGTATCGCAATCATCCCGATTAGAAAACCGGAATTTAGAGGATAGTGGATTTCGTGTATGGAATAAGTTTGCGGCATTCTACAAAAACTACTTTTTTGATTTTGCAACGTACGCAAAAATTGGCGTGAGAGGAGTCTTTTCCCCCAATCCTTACTATTCTTCAAGATATTTGCCCGGTTTAGATTATTGGGATCCTCTAACGGATGAACACATCATACCCATGCATTTTAGGATGGATGTGGAAGCAAGTGCCCGTGTTCGGAATGTGATCTTTACGCTACGTTACGAAAATGTTCTTGATAATGTAACGCAACCGGGATACTTCGAGACAGCCGGATTCCCAATGCCCTCAAGGAGATACCGTGTTGGATTCAGATGGATTCTGAGGAATTAGAGTTGATCGTTTAGTAATGTTAAATTTTTTGACTAGGTCACCAATCTCACGAAGATTCATTAATTTTCTACGAGTGTTGAGTAAAACCGAGCTTATCTCAGATCAGCCATAAGGGTCATTAACGAATAGTACTACTTCTATAATTTTTAAACGTAAGCTTATGTTCGTACTTTCATATTAACTGATTTTTAATCATCTTACACCTTATGTATTAAAGAGTACACAAAATTATCATTAAACTTGCAGTAGGGTGAGCTGGAAAGGGTTCATTTTAGCCTATTGTAGTAGCAAGCGTATTGGACGACACGACAACAACAAAACGACTGACATAAACAAAAAAAAGTAAACCATTTTGACAGGTGAACATAGACATACAAACCATATTAAAATCGGACAGCGAGTAAGCCGACTCTCATTGCCGACCCTTCTGTATTTTTTATTTTCCCCACCGCACATTTTTTTTAATTCAATTTTATGCCGACCCGCAAACGGCACATTGGCTTTTGCCCCAACCGCACAAAGCCAACCCTTCGGCAAAATCCAAAGAGCCGTTGCTGCCAACGCACTGACAGAGCATACGGACAACTAAACGGATTTTTTGCGTATTTTGACCAACAATAAATTTTAGAATATAAAAGTGAAAAACGAGAAACTGACAAGGAAAGAAATCATTGACAACCGCTTAAAACAAGCGGGCTGGAATGTTACTGACCGAACTCAGGTAATTGAGGAATTTGATATTCACTTGACCGTTGTTGAAGAACCGACAACGCCATACGCTGGACACCAATACAGCGACTATGTTTTATTAGGCAAGGACGGCAAACCACTTGCAGTTGTTGAAGCTAAAAAGACTTCGGTGGACGCTGCACTTGGACGAGAACAAGCCAAACAATATTGCTACAACATTAAACAAACACAAGGCGTTGATTTGCCTTTCTGCTTTTACACCAACGGACACGACATTTACTTTTGGGACTTAGACAATTATCCGCCTAAAAAAGTATATGGCTTTCCGACCCGTGACGACCTTGAACGCTACGCATACATTCGCAAGGCGAGAAAGCAATTAGCAGGTGAACTTATCAATACCAAAATTGCAGGACGGAATTATCAGATTGCTTCAATCCGTGCTGTAATGGAAGCCATTGAAAAACGGAAACGTAAATTCTTGTTGGTAATGGCGACAGGCACAGGCAAAACAAGAACTTGCATTGCCTTGGTTGACGCATTGATGAGAGCAGGTTGGGCAGAGAGAGTTTTGTTTTTAGTTGACAGAATTGCACTCCGTGACCAAACACTGGAAGCATTCAAAGAACATTTACCAAACGAAC
>Ga0213835_100427_pt1 | contig 41708 bp, 30 predicted proteins | sample SWPATP01_FD_160576 | JGI IMG/M metagenome (GOLD analysis project Ga0213835, IMG submission 160576) | Coastal seawater microbial communities from Marineland, Florida, United States - SWPA TP0 #1 | ecosystem: Environmental > Aquatic > Marine > Coastal | place: USA: Florida | collected 2016-08-05
GGCGACGACGCTGGAAGTGGCGATCTACCAGTCGCTGCGCTTCGATTTCGATCCGCCGCGTGCCATCGGACTGGCGGTGCTACAGATCGCCGTGACGGGCCTGATCCTCGCCGCTCTCGCGTTTCTCCCCGCCCCCGACGGCACACATGTAACTGCCGGCCGCGCCACCCGCCGCTTCGATGGACGGACATGGGGCGCAAGGCTGTGGGACGGCTCAACCATCCTCGCTGCGACCCTGTTCCTCATCCTGCCGCTCGCCTCGATCTTCCTAGCCGGCATCAAGGCCGATCTCTGGCGGCTGGCGTCCAGCCCCGCATTCCTCAACGCCGCCTATACAAGCCTGTCGATCGCGCTCTTGTCCGGGCTGCTGGCCGTCAGCGTCGCATTGGCGATCATCCATGCGCGCATTGCCATAAGGGATCTCCGTCATCCCGGCATCCCGGCGCGCGGGCTGGCGGCGATGCTGGGTGCGACGTCGTCGCTGGTGCTGCTGGTGCCGCCGGTCGTGATCGGGACAGGCTGGTTCCTGCTGCTTCGCCCGTTCGGAGATGTCTCGCGTTTTGCCCCCGCACTGGTCGCGGCCATCAACATGCTGATGGCCCTGCCCTTCGTGATGCGGGTGCTGGAACCGGCGATCGAGGATCATCGGCGGCAGACGGCACGCCTGGCCGCGAGCCTCGGCGTAACAGGCTTCTCGAGGCTGCGGCGGATCGACCTGCCCTTCCTGATCGGCCCAATCCTTACGGCACTGTCGTTTGCCATGGCGCTCTCGCTCGGCGATCTCGGTGCTGTGGCCCTGTTCGGATCCTCGGAACTGACGACCCTGCCCTGGCTCGTCTACAGCAGACTATCCAGCTACCGAACCAACGACGCCGACGGGCTTGCCCTGCTTTTAGGCATGATATGTCTGGCGCTGACGATCCTCGGAAGTCTGAGCCGCCGAAAGGGATACGATGGCTGACAGCATCCGCCTGGAAAAGATCGCGCTGCAACTCGGCACCAAACGGTTCAGCTTCGATATTGCCATGACCGACGGCGCGATTACCGCCGTGACCGGGCCGTCTGGTTCGGGGAAATCGACCTTATTGAACCTCATCGCAGGCTTCGAGATACCGGAGTCCGGCCGCATCCTGATCGCGGGCGAGGACGTGACCCACGCCCACCCCTCAAAGCGGCCGATTTCGCTGGTGTTCCAGGACAACAATCTGTTCGCCCATCTCGACCTCGTCACCAATATCGGCCTCGGCGTCGATCCGTCCCTCAAGCTTTCCCGTGAGGACAGGGTGAGAATTTCGCAGTCACTCGAGCGTGTCGGGCTTGCAGGATTCGAGACGCGCAAACCGGGAACGCTGTCCGGCGGCGAGAGGCAGCGCGCGGCATTTGCGCGGGTGCTGGTGCGAAAAAGACCCGTCCTTTTGATGGACGAGCCGTTTGCGGCGCTTGATCCTGAACTCAGGTCTTCGATGGCGTCGCTGCTCCTGGACCTGCACCGCGAAACCGGCAATACGGTGGTGATCGTCAGCCACGACCGCGCCGAGGTTCAAAAGCTTGCCGATGTGGTGGTTGCCGTCGACGATGGCACCATCGTCAACTCCGCCGCAAACACGGCTATTCCCTACGCCCGCTAGAGGCCAGTCGACGGAGCGTCGTCACGAATAGAGACAGGCGAAAACCAACGTTATCGCAGTGCCACAATTTGGTCTTGCGGCGATGTCATCGCCTTGGTTTATCAGAAGTCAATTGCAAACGCGCCGGCTGAACCTATCTCTTTTATCTGTGCATGCGATGCGAAAATCGGTACGAAGCGAAGGTGAACAGGACTGACGGTGCAGAAGACACGGATCAAAACACGCGAGGACGCGACACCCGGCAGGACCGGGCAGACCAGCGCACCGCGCCGTTGGAGACGCTTTGCTGTCGTGTTGCTCGCAGGTGCAGCACTCGCAGGGTGCCAGTCCGTGTTCGATCAGGCCTACACGCCGAATGTTTCTCCATCGGACTCTCCGCAGATCGTCGACGAAGTTCAAAAGAACGATCCGCGGGCGCAGATGGGTGCACGCGAGCATCCCCGCATCGTGGCAAGCTACGGCGGCGAATATCGTGACGCCAAGACCGAACGGCTGGTTGCCCGGATTGCCGGTGCGCTGACCGCTGTTTCGGAAAACCCCACCCAGTCTTTCCGGATCACCATCCTCAATTCTCCGGCGATCAACGCCTTCGCCCTGCCCGGTGGCTATCTCTACGTCACGCGTGGACTGCTGGCGCTCGCCAACGACGCTTCCGAAGTGGCGGCCGTGCTATCGCACGAGATGGGCCACGTGACCGCCAATCACGGGATCGAACGGCAGCGGCGCGAAGAAGCCGAAGTGATCGCCAGCCGGGTGGTCGCCGAAGTTCTGTCGAGCGACATCGCCGGCAAGCAGGCGCTTGCCCGCGGCAAGCTGAGGCTTGCAGCATTCTCCCGCCAGCAGGAACTGCAGGCGGACGTGATCGGTGTGCGGATGCTGGGCGAAGCTGGCTACGACCCTTACGCCGCTGCGCGCTTCCTCGATTCGATGGCGGCCTATGCGCGCTACTCGGCGGTCGATCCCGACAGCGACCAGAGCCTGGACTTCCTGTCCAGCCACCCGAATTCCGCCCAACGCGTCGATCTGGCCCGCCGGCATGCCCGCAATTTCGGCCAGGAAGGCGTCGGCGACAAGGGTCGCGACTATTTCCTCGCCGGCATCGACGGGCTTCTCTATGGCGACAGCCCCCAGGAGGGTTATGTCCGCGGCCAGACCTTCCTGCACGGGGGCCTTGGAATACGCTTCGACGTTCCGCCGGACTTCCGCATCGACAACAAGGTCGAAGCCGTGCTGGCGACGGGACCGGGCGAAACCGCGATCCGTTTCGACGGCGTCGCCGCTGGCGACACCAGCAGCTTGCCCAACTATCTGACCAGCGGCTGGGTGGCCGGGCTTCAGCCGGAAACCGTGCGCGAGACAACCGTCAACGGCCTGCCGGCCGCGACCGCACGCGCCTCCGCCGAACGCTGGGATTTCGATGTGACCGTGATCAAGGTCAACGACCAGATCTTCCGGTTCCTGACGGCAGTTCCGAAGGGCAGTCCCGCACTCGACACGACCGCACAAATCCTGCGCAACAGCTTCCGCCGCATGACACAGCCTGAAATCGCGTCGCTGAAGCCGCTCCGCGTCCGCGTCGTAAGCGTTGGGCCGCAGGATACGATGGCATCGCTGTCAAGCCGGATGATGGGCACAGACCGCAAGCTGGACCTTTTCAAGCTGATCAACGCCATTCCGGTCGGCGCGACATTGTCGCCGGGCCAAAAAGTCAAAATCATTTCCGAATGAGGCTTGTATAAAAGCTTCAAAGCGCGAAGGCCGTTTCAAGGGCCTGCGCGCTTTGAAGCATCGTGTCGAGATGTCGCGACCGCCAGAGCGGTGCGGGCACAGTGTGCTTAGGACACAAGCGCCATCTGCGGATTTGCGGTAACGAGTGCCGACTTCAGCTTCTCGATCGCGCGGCTTTCGATCTGGCGCACACGCTCCTTGGAAATGCCGAGCTTGGCGCCAAGCGCTTCCAGCGTCGCACCGTCGTCAGTGAGCCGGCGGGCGCGGATGATCATCTTCTCGCGGTCGTTGAGCTTTGTGAGGGCACCCTGCAGCCATTTCAGCCGACGCTCGCCATCGATCATGCCGGAGACCTGTTCGTCCGGCAGTGGTTCGCCGCTGGCCAGCATGTCGAGGCGTTCGCCACTGTCGGCATCACCGGAAATCGTTGGAGCCTGAAGCGACGAGTCATTGCCGGAGAGACGGGCATCCATGGTCTGCACGTCGGAAACGCTGACGCCGAGTGCGACGGCAATTTCCTCATGGATGGCCTGGGCCGTGAGGTTGGAGTCGCCGCGGGCAAGTTTTGCGCGCAGGCGGCGCAGATTGAAGAACAGCGCTTTCTGGGCTGAACTCGTACCACCGCGTACGATCGACCAGTTGCGCAGGATATAGTCCTGCATGGAGGCACGGATCCACCAGCTGGCGTATGTGGAAAAGCGGACATCGCGGGCCGGTTCGAACCTTGCCGCAGCCTCGAGCAATCCCACATAACCTTCCTGAACGAGATCGCTCATGGGTAGACCGAACCCACGGAATTTCGACGCCATCGCGATGACGAGACGCATGTGGGCGAGTGCAATCTGGTTTCGAGCACCCTGATCCTGGCGGTCTTTCCAACGGATTGCCAGATCACGCTCTTCCTCGCGGGCGAGATACGGAGCCGACATCGCTATCTTGATCATTGTGCGGTCTGCGGACATGGCTGTCATAGTGTTCTCCGTGGTGCCGTGATCGACAAAGGGCAGAACCAAAAAAAAACGCTGAATTGCGGGATTACCGATATTCCAGCCTTGATTTTTACGAATTTCTGCCGATGTCCCTCAAGTGTCTCGCGGAGGTCTTGGACCGGTTAGGCAATCGCCCCGCTATTGGTTAGGACGGAGAACACGCAGCACGATGCAGCATTAAATTCGCCGTTCCGGCGGGTTAACGCGCTTGTGTTGTAAAGGTTCCAACAAAAAACCCGGCACTAGGCCGGGTTTTTGGTGTTGTCTTTCAGAGACAAAATCAGGCTGCTTCTTCTTCCTGAGCTTCATCTTCCTCGACTGTCTTGCCGCGCTTGGGACCCTTGGCAAGGTTGACCTCGATCAGGCGAACAGCTTCCGTATCGGACATCTTGTTGACGGCGGCAATTTCGCGCGCCATGCGATCCAGCGCCGCTTCATACAGCTGACGCTCGGAATAAGACTGCTCGGGCTGGTTTTCGGCGCGGAAAAGATCGCGCACCACTTCTGCAATGGAAATCAGATCACCGGAATTGATCTTGGCATCATATTCCTGTGCGCGACGCGACCACATCGTGCGCTTCACGCGGGCCTTGCCCTGAACCACCTTCAATGCACGTTCGACGAAATCCGTCTCGGAGAGCTTGCGCATGCCGATGCTCAAGGCCTTGGCGACCGGAACCTTCAGGCGCATTTTGTCCTTTTCAAAATCGATCACGAAAAGCTCGAGCTTCATGCCCGCGACTTCCTGTTCTTCGATAGAGGTGATCGTGCCGACGCCATGCGCAGGATAAACAATCGATTCACCAGTTCTAAAGCCCTGGCGTGCGGGAGAATTCTTTTTCAGTTGGGTCGTCATTCGATTCACAAACTCCCTTTGACTCACCCGTTTTATCGGGTCTGGGGAAACCGGGTCTGTCAGGCCCGGATGAGACGGGGGAAACCGTCGGGACACTCCATACTGATCCGACAACGCGCGCAAAAACAGACCAACTCGCGAAACGGCGACGACAACATCAAAGTGTTGCAATGTCACGGGGAACGCGGGGAGCGATCTGTTTCTTTCGTGATGTTTTTCGGGCACGCGAGTGCCACCTTGTGGAACAGTGAGTAAGCTCTACCACAAAAAAGTGCGGAAATCAATAATTTGCTTTTATTCTTGCAAGCCGCATGACAGTCGGACAGTGCCCAACCAAAAGACAGCTGATTCGAGCGGGTGACGGGCGCACCGTCACCACCCGGGTTTAATCGCCGGAACCTGGCTCTGCCGAGAAGTACTTTTCATACTTGCCCTCTTCGCCGTCCATTTCCTTGGCCTCCGGAAGAGGATCCCGCTTCACGGTAATGTTCGGCCAGATCTGCGCGAAGTCGGAGTTTACCTTCAGCCACTTGTCGAGACCCGGTTCCGTGTCAGGCTTGATGGCCTCAGCCGGACATTCAGGCTCGCAGACGCCGCAATCGATGCATTCGTCCGGGTGAATGACCAGAAAGTTCTCACCTTCGTAGAAGCAATCGACCGGGCACACTTCGACACAGTCTGTGTATTTGCAGCGGATGCAATTGTCTGTCACGACGAATGTCATGCGAAACTCCGAATATCGCAGATTGCGGCACGCTGCCGACGAAAGGTGCGGCAGGCGAAAAGCCGGCAGACTTCAGCACTCAAGGAAGTCATGCTTTTCGAGTGTCACCTAATGCCTTTGCTGCAACTGCGCAAGAATAAACCGTGCGTAAAAACCGGGTCTTGAGGGCGGATTTTCTAAACCTAGTTTTCGCCCGCTTCGGGAAACAGGCGTTCGGTCTCCCGCCTTTCCTTCTTCGTCGGACGCCCGGAGCCCGGCAGGCGTTGCGCCTGCTCGAACGCCGTCAGCTTCTGGCGTTCCTCCGGAGGCGGCGTCAGATCTTCGTAAAGAAGCCGCGCCTCTTCGAATGGACCCCGCCGATCACCACCGGACTTGACGACCAGAACCACATCGCGCCGTTCCAGCTTGATGTCGAGGCGGTCCCCGGTCTTGACGTGATAGCTCGGTTGAGACACCAGCGCGCCGTTTATGCGGATGCAGTTGGACTGGATCAGCGACTGCGCGATGGAGCGTGACTTGGCCATGCGCGCGAAAAAGAGCCACTTGTCGATGCGCTGTCGCGAACCTGCATGTAGCTCTTTTTCAACCATGCGCCTACTTCTTCATCTGCTCCTTGAGAGCAGCAAGCTTGGCAAAGGGCGAATCCGGATCGATCGGCTTTTCCTTGCGCGGTGGCTTGGCCTCAAAGCGAGCGGGCTGCGGTCCCTTGTTACGGTCCGGACGATCGTTACGATCTCCGCGCTCGGGACGATCGCCCCGGTTTTCAGGCCGACGGTTGTTGTTGTCGCGGTTCGGACGACCACCGTCACGGCGCTCGCCATCCCGACGACCATCGCGACGGCCTTCCTTGGGAGCGGCTTCGCCCTGGGGGCGGGCTTCCTGGGTACGGCCTGCTGAGGCAGCACCGGCATTGCGCTGACCCTGGCCGTTACCACGGCGATCACCCTGCTGTGGCCGACCACCCTGGCGCTGGCTGTTCTCGCGACCGCCACCCGGGCGCCACAGGAGAACAGGCTTTGCTTCTTCGGGTTCGACGGCAGCGGCAGATTCAATCGAGGCGGCTGTCTCGGCCTGAGCGTCCGGCTCGGCCGTTGCAGGTGCCTCAACGGTTTCAGCTTCCATGGAAGCGGCGACGTCAGGCGCTGCAGCTTCTTCACTCGCAGCGTCTTCTGCAGGAGCAGCAGCCTCAGCAGGCGCCACAACCTCAGCGGAAGCCTCGGTTGCTTCAGTTGCTTCGCCCTGATCGCCTTCGGCAGTCGGTGCGGCCTCGTCTGCTGCAGCCGTTGGCGTGGCAGGGGCAGCCGCAGCTGGCTCCTGGCCAGCCAGGAATGCCTGCGCCTCTTCAGGCTTCACGGCATCGGCGCGATAGCCGAGGCCTTTCAGAATTTCTTCCATATCGTCAGGCGTTGCGCCGAGGATCGACAGCATGGCTGTCGTCGTCACGAAGCGGCGACCGTCATAGGCGCCGTCAGGACGCGGGCTGGAGCCCGGCTTCCACTGCAGCAGCGGACGGATGAGATCGGCCAGACGCTCGAGAATGTCGATACGAACGGCACGCTTGCCGAGGAAGCGGAAACCGGCGAGCTTGTAGAAGGTACGCTCGAAAGCAGGATCCGCGACGACCGATGTGCGGCCGGCAGCAAGCGCCGGAATGAGATCGCCGTAACCCGGCTTGTCGATGCCGTCGTTCTTCAGCGCCCAGAGAAGCGTGATAAGCTCGGCCGGAGCAGGCTTCAGCAGCGCCGGCATGAACACATGGTAGGCGCCGAAGCGGATGCCGTAGCGGCGCATCGAAGCGCGCGCATCCTGATCGAGCGTCTTCACGTCTTCGGCAACATCGCGCCGGAACATGACGCCGAGGTTTTCGACCAGCTGGAAGGCCAGGCCCTTGGCGAGACCCTGCAGGTCTTCAGCGCGCGACAGATCGTCCAGCGGCTTCAGCACGGTCGCAATGTGATGGTTCACGAAACGCTCGATGCGCGCAACGACGTGTTCGCGGGCATTGCCGGTCAACTGCTCGGCGGCAAGCAGGATCAGGCGCGGGCGCATGATATGGTCGCTTGACGCAAGCCGGCCGACAGGTTCGCCTAGCCAGCGCACGGAACCGTCCGAGCCGACAGCAAGGTCGTTGTTGCCGGATGCATAAAGCCGCGCGGCGCGTGCCTCGAACTCCAGCGCAAGCGCCTTTTGCGCGGCACCCTGGACGGCCTTCGCATCTGGACCCTCCGTGCCGGCTATAGGCGTGAATCGGAATCCAGCCAATTGCCCCACATGATGGCCTTCGACGAAGACATCCCCATTCACACTGATTTCAGCTTCCAGCATCGCATTCTCTCTTAGGCGCTTCATGAGCACAGATGTCCTGCGATCAACAAAGCGTTTCGTCAACCGTTCATGTAACGCGTCCGACAACCTATCCTCGATTTCCCGTGTCTTTTCTTGCCAGTGTGTCGGATCGGCAAGCCAGCCAGGGCGGTTCGAAACATAGGTCCAGGTACGAATCTGCGCGATTCGGGCCGACAGGGTGTCGATTTCTCCGTCGGTCCGGTCGGCGCGGCGAACCTGTTCTGCCATGAATTGCTCGTTCACCGTGCCGAAGCGCACAAGATCCGAGAAAAGAGTCGAAATGAGGTCTGCGTGTTGCGCAGGGGCAATCCGCCGATAGTCCGGCAGAGCGCAGGCCTCCCACAATTTTTCCACCCGCTCCGGCGTTGTCGCCGTATCGCGGATTTCTGCGTAGCGCGACAGATAGTCGAGCGCCTGGATATCGATTGCCGGCAGCGCGCGGGCAAGCCCCGCCACGGTCGGCGGCCGGTCGAGACTGGCACGCAGAGCGGCAAGCGAGGAATAGTCGACGCTTTTCGTGCGCCACTGCAGCACTTTCACCGGCTCGAAATGATGACCCTCGATCCGCTCGACCAGTTCGTCGTCGAACGGCTGGACCTGCCCGGTGACACCAAAGGTTCCGTCACGCAGGTGGCGGCCCGCACGCCCGGCAATCTGCGCCATTTCGGACGGATTGAGATTGCGGAACTGATAGCCGTCGAACTTGCGATCCTGAGCGAAGGCAACGTGATCCACATCGAGATTGAGGCCCATGCCGATCGCATCGGTTGCGACGAGATATTCCACATCGCCTTCCTGATAGAGAGCGACCTGTGCATTGCGGGTGCGCGGGCTCAAGGCGCCAAGCACGACAGCCGCACCACCGCGCTGGCGGCGGATCAGTTCGGCGATCGCATAGACCTCTTCCGCAGAGAAGGCGACGATCGCGGAACGCTGCGGCAGGCGGGTGATCTTTTTCTGACCGGCATAAAACAACTGCGAGAGGCGCGGCCGTTCGACCACGGTGATCCCGGGAAGCAGCCGTTCGAGGATCGGCCGCATGGTGCCGGCACCGAGCAGCAACGTCTCCTCGCGTCCGCGAAGATGCAGGATGCGGTCGGTGAAGATGTGCCCGCGCTCGAGATCGCCGGCCAGCTGTACCTCGTCGATGGCGACGAAGGCGGCCTTTGTCTCGCGCGGCATCGCCTCGACGGTGCAGACGGAAAAGCGCGCCATATGCGGCGTGATCTTTTCCTCGCCCGTGATCAGCGCGACATTGTGATAACCGACCTTCTCCACGACACGCGTATAGACCTCGCGTGCAAGCAGGCGAAGGGGCAGACCGATCACGCCGGAACCGTGCGCAACCATGCGCTCGATGGCATAATGGGTCTTGCCGGTATTGGTGGGGCCTAGCACGGCCGTGACGCCGCGGCCGCTGAGAATCATGGGCTGAGAATGCAAAGCCAGTTCCTGCTTATCCGCCGATGCGATCCTCCACGGAAACGCAATCGCATTATCAGATGGCCATGCTCGACGATAAACGCAAGCCGATATGTTATCCTCGACAAGGCGAGACCACGATTTCCAGGATCAATATGCGTACGATACGCAAGCCAGTTTCGTTCGAACAAACGTGAACGAATCGGCGACGATTGCAGATTCCGGAGCGTTCCCGATCTGTTTCGAACATTACCCGGCTTTTCGACGCATGGCGAAAGTGTAACCCGTTAACCACACCCCACGGGCAAGCAAGTGGTGAGTGGAACAAAAGTTCCCATGCTACGTTTTCTCGGCAATCCCAACCGGACATGTCGAGCCGGTAGGTCAGCGGAGTACAAGCCTATGCTCGGAACCATCCTACTTATCGTACTGATTTTGCTTTTGATCGGCGCGCTGCCGAATTGGGGGCATAGCCGGAACTGGGGTTATGGTCCGTCCGGCGGTCTCGGCCTCGTTGTGCTGATTATCATCATCCTCCTGCTGATGGGCAGGATCTAAAAGCGGCGAAGCCGCACGTTACCAAGGGAAGGAAAGTGACATGAAAAAAGTTTTGCTCGTCGGCGCTCTCGTCGGAATGCTGGCATCCTGCACATCCACTGAAAAGGGCACTGCAATCGGTGCTGCTTCGGGCGCCGTTATCGGTGGCGCTGTGACCAACAGCTGGGGTGGCGCTGCAGTCGGCGCTGTCGGCGGCGGTCTGGTTGGCGCTGCTATCGGCGAATCGCAGAAGCGCAACGGTTACTGCGTCTATCGCGACCGTTATGGCCGTACATACGAAGCGCGTTGCCGCTAAGTCCTGCGTTTAGTCGCAGAATAGAAACCGGCGTCCCATGGGCGCCGGTTTTTTTGTATCCGCTTACCCGGCGAAATACTGACCGCCATTTGCGCTGAGCGTAGACCCGGTAATGAATCCGGCTTCTTCAGAGGCCAGAAACAGCACGCAGCGGGCGATTTCTTCCGGTTCGCCCAACCGTCCGACAGGTATCTGCGGGATGATCTTTTCATCCATCACCTTTTGCGGGATGGCACGCACCATGTCGGTTCCGATATAGCCGGGGCAGATCGCATTGACGGTGATGTTCTTCGAGGCCCCCTCTTGAGCCAGTGCCTTGGTGAAGCCGAGATCGCCAGCCTTGGCGGCAGAATAGTTCACCTGCCCCATCTGGCCCCTCTGGCCATTGATCGAGGAGATGTTGATGATGCGGCCGAAGCCGCGCTCGCGCATGCCGGGCCACACCGGATGGGTCATGTTGAAAAGGCCGGAAAGGTTGGTATCAATGACCTCCTTCCACTGCTGTGGCGTGATCTTGTGAAACATGCCGTCTCGGGTGATGCCGGCATTGTTGACGAGGACGTCGATCGGCCCGAGCTGCGTTTCGACTTCAGCGATGCCCTTCACGCAGGCATCGTAATCCGACACGTCCCACTGGAACACCGGAATGCCCGTCGCCGCGTGAAACTCAGCGGCTTTATCGGTATTGCCCGCAAAATTTGCGGCGACCGAATAGCCTGCCGCTTTCATGGCAGTGCTGATCGCAGCCCCGATGCCGCGCGTGCCTCCTGAAATCAACGCGATACGCGCCATGTAAACTTCCTTTCATACCGTCGCCGCCGTCAGCGTAACGGAGCTGCTCACGCCGATAACGTGGGCAGCTGCCACCGAGTGCTAGAGCGCTTCCAGACACATGGCGACGCCCATACCGCCCCCGATGCAGAGCGTCGCAAGCCCCTTTTTCGCGCCACGGCGCTTCATTTCGAACAGCAGCGTATTGAGAATTCGCGCACCCGACGCACCGATCGGGTGACCGATGGCGATCGCTCCGCCGTTGACGTTGACGAGCGACGGATCGAGGCCCAGATCCCGCGTGACCGCGCAGGACTGTGCGGCAAACGCCTCATTCGCTTCGATCAGATCCACATCGCCGATTTTCCAACCGGCTTTTTCCAGCGCGCGACGCGAAGCCGGGATGGGGCCGGTTCCCATGATCTGCGGATCGACGCCGGCGGTGGCCCAGGAGACGATGCGCGCGAGCGGCGCAATGCCACGACGACCGGCTTCTTCCTCCGTCATCAGCAACGCTGCGGCGGCGCCATCGTTAAGGCCGGATGCGTTGGCGGCAGTCACTGTGCCTTCCTTGTCGAAGGCCGGCCGAAGCGTCGCCATCCCCTCCAAAGTCGCACCGGCACGGATGTATTCGTCGTTCTCGACGCGAACATCGCCCTTTCGGGTCTGGATCAGGAACGGAACGATCTCGTCCCTGAAGCGGCCAGCAACCTGCGCTGCCTCCGCTTTGTTTTGCGAGGACACCGCGAACTGATCCTGTTCCTCGCGCGACAACTGCCACTGTCGGGCGATGTTTTCAGCGGTGATGCCCATGTGATAGCCGTAGAACGCGTCGGTCAGGCCATCCTTGATCATCGTATCGATCATCTTGAAATCACCCATCTTCACGCCGCCGCGCAGATGTGCGCAATGCGGGGCCATCGACATGGATTCCTGGCCTCCCGCGACGATGATTTTGGCGTCGCCGAGCGCGATCTGCTGCATGCCCAGTGCGACCGCACGAAGACCGGAACCGCAGAGCTGGTTGACGCCCCAGGCCGTCGCCTCCTGCGGCACCCCGGCCTTCATCGCTGCCTGGCGGGCGGGGTTCTGTCCCTCGCCGGCAGGCAGGACCTGCCCCATGATGACTTCGTCCACTTCCCCCGCCTCCACGCCACCGCGCGCCAGCACCTCCTTGATTACCGCGCCGCCAAGTTCGTGTGCGGGCACGTTTGCAAATGCGCCGTTGAAGGAGCCGACGGCCGTTCTTGCTGCGGCTGCGATAACGATGGATGGATTGGACATGATGTCTCCTCTTTCCGTTTCTTGGCACCGAGACTGGCAAAGCCTGAGCGCCCTGTCAAACGCCCGGTTTTCGCCCGAAACACCCGGTTTTTCATCGATTTGCTGCGCAGCATGGTGATCCATCGCGGCGCACAAATCGATTGTCAGTTGCGCCAATTTAAGCTTACATTCGAGGCGGGAGAAGATGCCAAGCACTAATAATCGCGCGAATGGCGAAGTGGAGGGAAATCATGGCAAAGACCGAAGGTGACGTGACGATCAAGAAATACGCTAACCGGCGTCTCTACAACACCGGAACAAGCACATACGTGACGCTCGAAGACTTGGCGAAAATGGTCAAGAAGGGCGAGGTATTTACGGTTCAGGATGCCAAGACGGGCGAGGACATCACGCACTCGGTTCTGACCCAGATCATTTTCGAGCAGGAGTCGAAGACCGGAAACACGCTTCTGCCGGTGTCCTTCTTGCGACAGCTGATTTCCTACTACGGCGACCAGATGCAGATGGTGGTGCCGACCTTCCTCGAACATTCGATGAAGACGTTTTCGGACCAGCAGGTGCAGATGCGCGAGCAGATGACGAGTGCGTTCGGTGACACGCCGATCGCCAAGAACCTGCACCTTCCGATGCAGATGATGGAAGAACAGGTGCGGCGCAATACGGACATGTTCCGTCAGGCCATGCAGATGTTCGCGCCCTTTGCCGGTGCCGCGACGCCGCCTCAGCACCAGTCCGCCCCACCATCGGGCAAGAAGGCGGAAGCCAAGGACATCGACGAACTGAAGGAGCAGCTCCGCGCGCTTCAGGGTCGTCTCGACAGCATGAGCACCTGAACGGCATCTGCTGCGGGAAGAAAGGCGCCTTACCGAGCGCGCAACAAAAAAGGCCGGCAAAGCCGGCCTTTCAAGCAATCATCAGAAAAGCTTACGCGCTTTCCTTCGGCGTCAGAACCTGACGGCCGCGGTACATACCGGTCTTGAGATCGATATGGTGCGGACGGCGCAGTTCGCCGGAGTTCTTGTCCTCGACGAATGTCGGGGTCTTGAGAGCGTCAGCAGAGCGGCGCATACCGCGCTTCGACGGGCTCGTTTTTCTTTTAGGTACAGCCATTTTCGTTACTCCACTTCGTGCAAAACAGGGATTTCCGGCCGGAACTGAGGCCGAACATTCCATGTCTCGATCTCGGAAATTTGGCGCGCTTATACATGCCAACCGGGTACTTGACCAGTCCCTGCAGGGATATTGGCGGGATTTTTTCGCAAACCACGCCGAAACACCTCAGGCCTCGTCTTCTTCGACGATTGCTGTCTCCTGAAGGGCCGCTTCCTGCCATGAAACCCAGGCCGGATGCGACGTCATGGCTTCCATATACGCAAGCGTGTCGGCGTCGTCTACCAGATCATAGACCGCAACGCGATTGACGACCGGCGCGAACATCGCGTCCGCTGCGGTAAAGTCGCCAAACAGGAACGGACCGCCGGATTTTGCCCGCAGTTCCCGCCAGATGGTTTCGATCCGCGCGACGTCGTCCATCACCCCGTCGGGGAGATCGATGCGGCGCTTCGGCCGGCGAAAATTCATCGGGCAGGCATTGCGCAGCGCCCGAAAGCCAGACAGCATCTCCATCGAGATGGAGCGAGCGACGGCACGATCCGCAGCTGACGTCGGCCAGATCCCGCTTTCCGGAAACAGCTCGGCTGCGTATTCGATGATCGACAGCGACTGCCAGACGCGCACGTCGCCATGATGCAGAACCGGCACCTGGGCATTGGGCGAGATCGTCTTGTAGCGTGGATTGCCTGCCGGATAATCGAACGGGATTAGCACTTCCTCGAAAGGAACGCCGGCAGCGGTCAGCGCAATCCAGGGCCGGAAGGACCAGGACGAATAGTTCTTATTTGCGATATAGAGGACGAATTTTTCCATCGGCGCAATTTCCATCAGGTCTCGGAATCGAAAATCATCAGTTCGTGGAAATGGTTCATGTCCTCGAACGAGCAGAATGCCGGCGGCCGCAATTCCAGAACAGGAACCGCGCGCTTGATCTCAGCAGTCACCTCGTCGAGCATCGCCTGCCAGGCCGGCAGCGCTGCATCCGACAGGCGCTCGATCACATAGGCAAAGGTAATGTGAAACGCATAGTCGTCGTGATCCGGATGGCGATAACCGAGGAGCCGCGCCAGCGCATCGCGCCAGGCCTTCATCGCCCTGCAATCATTCTCGGACCTCCCCTCGACCACGAGACCCGACGGCTTGGCGCTTTTCACGGTGACCTGGAACGGATCCAGCGTCGAGAAACCTTCGAGCCGAGCCGCCATGATTTCCGTCATGTCCTCGATCGGCGTTTCGAGCGGCATATCGTCCGGCCAGAAGCGAGGCTTGCGGCGATGCTCGATGACACCCTGGAACAGCGTCATGTGCAGGCTGGTGATCGGCGTGAAAAGAAAACGCTCAGCTTCCGGCATCTCGAGATAGCGCGCGCGTGCCGACACAAGCAGCGCCTGCGTTGCCGATCCTTTTTCCAGATGGCAGACGATCGTGTTGCCGGGCTCGGGCAGAAAGCCGCCTCGCCGTCCGTAACGCGTTCCGAGCCGCGGCGGCGGTTTTGGATTGTGCGTCGCCGAGTATTTGAGGAGATCGGGCGAAATCAGTCTGGCATCCATCGGCGGTCCACTTTCTGCGTAAACGCACTCACAAAGCGTGCTCGACGCGCTCTTACGCCAGCGTCGATACTGACAGATGACATGAGGGACGTTTAACGCTTAGTTTTGACGTCACCCATAAATGCATTTGATGTAATCGCTGGATGCGCGGGCGCGCCGTTCCACGACACCCGCCAGCCGCTGCATTCCGCGGCCGGGCTTGCTGGCGACCCGCGTATGCGGATTGGGAAGTGCGACGGCGAGCAACGCGGCCTGACGGGCACTCAGCTTGGCGGCTGGCACCTTGAAATGATACTGCGCCGCCGCTTCAGCCCCGTAGATACCAGGTCCCCATTCTGCGACGTTGAGATAGATTTCCATCAACCGCCATTTCGGCCAAATGAAATCCTCAGCCAGCGCCAGCGGCAGTTCCAGCCCTTTACGGATGAAGGAGCGGCCGTTCCATAAAAACAAGTTTTTGGCCGTCTGCATCGGAATGGTGCTCGCGCCACGCGTTGCCTCGCCGTCCAGTGCATCCTGCACGACGCCGCGCATCTGGCGCCAGTCGACGCCGCCGTGGAAACAGAACTGGCCGTCCTCCGACATCATCACGGCCCGCACGAGATTGGGCGAGATGTCCTCGATATTAACCCACTGGCGGTCATACCCGCGCAGAAGAAACAGTTCCGACAGCATGAGGGTGGACACCGGCCGCGTGAATGGCAGCGCATAGACCGGGATGAGAAGATAGGGCAGCACCACCAGCGCAATGACGAACAGGATGACGCGGCGGAGCCACGTGGTGTTAGGCAGGCGAAACCGTCGTGCGGGCCTCACGGGTTCGTCTTCTTCGGCATGCTGTTCAGGTGCGATATCCAAGGTGCTTCTACCCGCCCGTTTAAAGTTTCATAGCCGGTGGCGCTTTCGAAGGCCAGTCCACCGGCTGAAACTTCGGCAATGCTGGTAAATCGACATTGCCTGTATCGTCGCCTCATGCCAAACAGCCCGGCATGAACACGACCGATCCTGCATTCGAAAGCCGGTTGAAAGACAGCGCAGTCGCCACCGAGGCGCTGCTTGTGTCGCTTCTTTCGGATCAAACGTTGCCCGACGAAGTCACGCGCCCGGCCCATCTGATGGCCGCGATGCGCCATGGTTCGCTGAATGGCGGAAAGCGCCTGCGACCGTTCCTGCTGCGCGAAAGCGCGCTTCTGCTTGGTGGGAACGAACAGGCCGCCATGCGCATCGGTGCCGCACTCGAATGTCTGCACTGTTATTCGCTGATCCACGACGACCTGCCCGCCATGGACGACGACGACCTTCGCCGTGGTCAGCCGACGGTCCACAGGGCATTCGACGAGGCGACCGCGATCCTTGCCGGCGATAGCCTGCTGACCTACGCCTTCGACATCATCGCAGCGCCTGAAACAGCCCTGCCGGACCGGGCAAAGACGGAACTTGTTCTGGCCCTCGCCCGCGCCGCCGGTTCCGGCGGCATGGTGGGTGGCCAGGCGCTCGATCTGGCTGCGGAAAAATCGGCACCGGACGAGGCAGGGATTACCACGCTTCAGGCGATGAAGACCGGCGCACTGATCCGTTTCGCCTGCGAGGCAGGTGCGATCATCGCGGGCGCAGATCAGGAACATCGTCAGCGCCTCAGAAAATTCGGCCAGGTCATCGGGCTTGCCTTTCAGCTCGCCGACGATCTTCTCGACATCACCTCCGATGCCGAGACCATGGGCAAGGCGACCGGCAAGGATGCCGCCCGCGGCAAGGGCACGCTGGTTGCCATGCATGGCACAGGCTGGGCGGAAGAGAAGCTCGATACACTGACGGCAGACGCCGTCGACCTGCTTGCACCCTACGGCGAAAAGGCATTTATTCTGCAGCAGACGGCGCGCTTTATCGCCAGCCGCCAGAACTGACGAGACGGGACAAAGGCAAGCCTCCCGGATCAAACCCGAGGAGTAAAGCATGCCGGATGTATTCGCCTACCTGCCCTATATCTTGCCAGCCTATCTCGCTTATCTCATCGCCGTCCTCAGCCCCGGACCTGCGAATTTCGCCATTATCGGGATGGCGATTTCGCATGGCCGTCGCAACGGGGTGATCCTGGCACTCGGCGTCTTCTGCGGCTCGCTGACCTGGGCCTGCGCTGCCGCACTCGGGCTCGCCGCAGTCCTGCGCACCTACGCGATCGCGCTCGAAATCATGAAGGTTCTCGGCGGGCTCTATCTGATCTATCTCGCCTGGAAGGCATACCGCTCGGCGCGGACCCCGGATATCGAGACCGCATCGAGCGAGAGCAGGACGTCCTATACGGCAAGGCAACTCTGGCTGCGCGGCTATGCCATCCACGTCACCAATCCGAAAGCGATCTTCGGCTGGCTGGCGATCATTTCGCTCGGCCTGCCCGCGGATGCACCGCCTTCGGCAATCCTGCTGATCGTCGGCATCTGCTCGACCTCAAGCCTGGTCATCTTCACCGGATATGCGGTTCTGTTTTCGACCCGCCACGCGCTTCGCGGCTACAAGGCCGCACGGCGCTGGATCGAAGGCACCATGGCCGTCTTCTACAGCATTGCCGGCGTGAAACTGCTGACGAGCCGGATATGACCGGCTCGTCGATATCTGAGCGAACTCAGCCCTGCTCGATCGGCGCGATCGCGACTTCGACGCGGCGGTTCTGGGCGCGACCATCCGGCGAGGCGTTGGAGGCGACCGGCTGCGACGGGCCGTAGCCCATGGTCGAGACACGGCGCTGATCGACGCCGCGACCACCGAGATAGTTGGCGACCGAGACGGCACGGCGTTCCGAAAGCGCCTGGTTGTGCTGCAGGCTGCCGGTCGAATCCGTGTGACCGTTGACGTCGATATAGGTCTTGCCGAACTTGTTGAGTACGATCGCAACCGAATCGAGCGTGGCATAGAACGGCGGGATCACCTGGTCCTGATCGGTGGCAAAGGTGATGTTCGACGGCATGTTGAGAATGATGCGGTCGCCGTTGCGGGTCACCGATACGCCGGTTCCCTGCAGCTGCTGGCGCAGTTCGGCTTCCTGGCGGTCCATGTAATTGCCGATGGCGCCACCGGCGAGGCCACCGATCGCAGCGCCGATCAGCGCATTGCGGCCCTTGTTGCCGCCGCCGATCAAAAGACCGCCGACCGCGCCGAGACCGGCACCGATGGCAGCGCCACCAGCCGTGTTCGACATTTTCTGCTGACCCGTATAGGGATCGGTCGTCGTGCAGGCAGAGAGATACGTCGCGCAAGCTGCGACGATAGCAATTTTTTTCAACATATGAATCAGTTTCCCCGTCGTCCGTAGTACCCCTCATTTACCATGAAATACGGCAATAGCGAGGAGAGGCAGCGGCAGCCGGGATAAGGAATTATCCCTATCCGGGATGACGCTTACTCGGCGGCGGTTTTCTGGCCGAAGCGGTTCTCGATGTAATCGATCACCAGCTTTTCGAAATCCTGAGCGATATTGGGGCCGCGCAGCGTCATCGCCTTCTGACCGTCGATAAAGATCGGGGCGGCAGGTGTCTCGCCAGTGCCGGGCAGCGAGATACCGATATCGGCATGCTTGCTTTCGCCGGGGCCGTTGACGATGCACCCCATCACGGCGACATTCAGAGCTTCGACGCCCGGATACTTTTCGCGCCAGATCGGCATGTTCTTGCGGATATCGTTCTGGATGTTCTGGGCAAGCTCCTGGAACACCGTCGATGTGGTGCGCCCGCAGCCGGGACAGGCGGCGACCACCGGAATGAACTGGCGGAACCCCATGACCTGAAGGATTTCCTGCGCAACCTGCACTTCGCGGGTGCGGTCACCGTTCGGTTCCGGCGTCAGCGACACACGGATCGTATCGCCGATCCCGTGCTGCAGGACATATCCCATGGCAGCCGACGAGGCGACGATGCCCTTGGTGCCCATGCCGGCCTCTGTCAGGCCCAGATGCAGCGCATGGTTGGAGCGCTCGGCCAGCATCGAATAGCAGGCGATGAGATCCTGCACCTGGCTGACTTTTGCGGACAGAATGATCCGGTTGCGCGGCAGGCCGATGTTTTCCGCAAGCTCGGCCGAAATCAGGGCCGACTGGACGATCGCCTCGTGCATCACCTGGCGTGCAGACAGCGGCGAACCGGCTTCGGAATTGCGGTCCATCAGCGTCGTCAGCAGGTCCTGGTCAAGCGAACCCCAGTTGACGCCGATGCGGACAGGCTTGTCGTAACGGATCGCCATCTCGATGATGTCGCCGAACTGCTTGTCCTTCTTGTCCTTGAAGCCGACATTGCCCGGGTTGATGCGGTATTTTGCGAGCGCTTCGGCGCAGGCCGGATGATCGGCCAGAAGCTTGTGGCCGATATAATGGAAATCGCCGATCAGCGGCACGTCGAGGCCAAGGCGCAGTAGACGCTCGCGCACCTTCGGCACGGCGGCAGCGCTCTCGTCGCGATCGACGGTGATGCGGACGATCTCGGAGCCTGCCTTGTAGAGCGCGGCGACCTGGGCGACGGTCGCATCCACATCCGCCGTATCGGTATTGGTCATCGACTGGACGACGACGGGCGCACCACCACCGACGATCACACCGCCGACATCGACGGCAACCGTGGCGCGGCGGGGCTTCGGATTATAGTCAATCGGTGCGTTCATGGGATCGTCTCGTTGCCTTTGCCCTGGGGCTAACTGGGGGCATAAACCGTCTTTCAGGTGGCGTATGACCGCCGGCTTGTCAACCAGCGGCCATGAATAGTTGGGTCAGTGATGCGCGCCGTCCGCATGCCTTGCAAGGTTCGAGAGAAGCAGCGTCACCAGGATCAGCACCGACAATCCCGCGAAAATGCTGCCAAGTCCCGTATGCTCAGCGATGAAGCCGATTGCCGAAGGTGCAACGAGAATTCCGGAATAGCCCATCGTGGTGACCACGGACAAACTGACGCCCGCTGCCATGCCCGGCAGATTGCCGGCCGCGGAAAACAGGATCGGCACGATGTTCGAAATGCCGATGCCGGCGATAGCAAAGCCTGCAATGGCCATCGTCGAACTGGTCGCAAAACCGATCGTCAGCATGCCCAGCATGGCGATGACGCCGCAGACCCTAAGCGTATTGACGGCACCGAACCGGTCGCGGATGAGATCTCCGGCAAAACGCATCGCCGCCATCGTGAAGGAGAAAGCCGCAAAGGCGAAGCCGGACAGCGTCAGCGAGGCCGACAGCTCGTTGCGCATGTAAAGCGCGCCCCAATCAAGAATGGATCCCTCGGGGATCATGCAGAACAGCGCCATGATTCCGAGCAGCCAGGGAAGCGGTGACGACGGCAGGCGGCGTCCGGCCCCGGCCGCCCTCTCCTCCGGATGCGGCGCATCCTGAAGCACCATTTTCCAGGCGACGGCGATCATGACGGCGGCGACGACGGTTACGAAAAGCGCATGCGGAAGAACGCCGATCCGTTCGAGAAGAAAGCCACCGGTCGAGGCGCCGAGCAGGCCGCCGAGGCTCCAGAACGCGTGGCAGGATGACATGATCGCGCGGCGCATGCCTTTCTCAGTCGCAACGGCATTGGCATTCATTGCCACATCCATCGCGCCGATCAGGCCGCCGAACAGAAACAACGCAACCGCTCCGCTCCAGACGCTGCCGATCAGCGACAGGAGAAGAAGCGTCGGCGTCAAAAGGACTGCGGTGACCTTTGAGACGATGCTGGAGCCGAACCTCGCGATCTGGCTGCCGGCGATCGGCATCATCACGATGGAGCCTAGCCCGAAGATCAGGATCATCACGCCGAGCGACTTTTCGCTCAGCTCCAGCCGTGCCGCAAATTCCGGGATCTTTGGCGCCCAGGCACCGATCATGAAGCCGTTCATCAGAAACAGCAGCGATACGCCGATCCGCTGCGGTGTGATGAAAGCACGTCGGGTCTTGGCTTCCGCCGGCGAAGACAAATCGTTCATCAGGTTGCTTCCTCCAGGCGCTGAGATTTAATTAAATCGATTTAGATTGCAATCTTCCGCGCTCAGCATGAGTTTCACGATTTATGTCTCCGGTTCACGCTTGTCACCCCTTAGCAACGACGGATGGAGCGCGACGAAGCTGATTGCAATCGCTGCAGAACGCCTTAAGCATTCGGATATGCAATGATATGAGGCGTCGGTATCCGGCGTGTGACTTTCTTGAAATCCAGCATCGGCAGCGGCATTCTTCTCGTCAGTACCTCCTACTTCGTGTTCACGCTTCATGATGCGGTTATCAAGCTGCTGGTGGTCGATGTCGGCGTCTGGCAGATCATTTTCTTCCGAAGCCTGACGGTTCTGATCGCCTGCCTCGTCATCGGGGGACGCGGTTTCATCCCGCGCGTTGTCCGCTCGCCGATCGTGCGGCCGATGATGGTGCGCAGCGTGATCCTTCTCGCCGCATGGGTTTCTTTCTACACCGCAGCCAAGTCCCTGCAATTGGCCGAACTGACGACGATCTATTACGCCAATCCGATCGTCGCCACCCTGCTTGCTATTCCGGTTCTGCGCGAAAAGGTGCCCGCGGTCCGCTGGGTGGCGATCATCCTCGGCTTCGTCGGCGTGGTGATTGCCGCAAATCCGGCCGGGTTGACACTTTCGCTCCCGGTCGGTCTCGCGCTCCTCGCGGCAATCCTCTGGGCCATCGGCAGCGTTCTCTTGCGCAAGACGGCGATGAACGAGAAGACCCTTGTCCAGATGACGCTCACCAACTTCTTCTTCGTGGTGATGACCTTCGTCATGGCCGTGCTGACATGGCAGCCGGTCGATCTGAAAAGCGGTGCGCTTCTGGCGCTCGTCGGCATTCTCGGCGGCACCGCCCAGGCGACGCTGTTCGAGGCGATGCGACGGGCGCCGGTCTCGGTGCTTGCCCCGTTCGAATATTCCTCGCTGATATGGGCGTTCGTGCTGGGCTACGCCATCTGGCAGGACATTCCCGCAAGCAATGTCGCCGCCGGTGCCGCACTGATCTTCTGCGCCGGACTGCTAATCGTCGCCAGCGAGCGGCTGGCGGCGAGGCGCTATCGCCTCGCTCAACCTGCGGACGGATCAGACGGACCGACGGACGCCTGAGTCGTCAAGAGTTTGACCCGTCAGGACCCGTAGACGACGAGCAGATCCTTGGCGTCGATCTGGTCGCCGGCCTTGACCAGCACTTCGGCAAGCGTGCCGTCCTTTTCGGCGTGCAGCGCGGTTTCCATCTTCATCGCTTCGATGGAGACAAGCACGTCGCCGGCCTTGACCGCCTGACCCGACGCCACGAAGACGCGGGAAATCACGCCCGGCATCGGCGCGCCCAGATGCAGGGGATTGGCGATATCCGCTTTGGCCCGCACAGCCGAACCGCTTCCGCCATGGGCCCTGTCCGGCACCTTGATGCGGCGCGGCTGGCCGTTCAGTTCGAAAAAGGCGGTGACCATGCCTTGCGCATCCGGCGCGCTGGTCGCCTGGTTGACGATCACGAGCGTCTTGCCGCGTTCGATATCGGCAAACAGCTCTTCGCCATCGGCAATCCCGTAGAAATAGGCATGCGTCGGCAGCACCGAAACCGGCCCGTAGGTCTCGGACGCCAGGGCGAAGTCCGTGAACACTTTCGGGTACATCAGATAGGAGGCGAACTCGAAGTCGTCGACCTTGCGCTCCAGCTTGTCCTCGACCGACTTGCGCTCGGCATCGAGATCGGCGGGGGCCAGCAGCGAACCGGGAACGTCGGTATAGGGCTGATCGCCCTTCAGCGCCTTCTTCTGCAGCGCCTGCGGCCATCCACCCGGAGGCTGGCCGAGATCGCCCTTCAGCATCGACACGACCGAATCCGGGAAGGCGATGTCCTTGGCCGGGTTTTCAACGTCGGCCACGTTCAGATCCTGGCTGACCATCATCAGCGCCATGTCGCCCACCACCTTGGACGACGGCGTGACCTTGACGATATCGCCGAACATCCGGTTCACATCGGCATAGGTCTGCGCGACCTTGTGCCACTTGCTCTCGAGACCGAGCGAACGGGCCTGTTCCTTGAGGTTGGTAAACTGGCCACCCGGCATTTCATGCAGGTAGACTTCCGAGGCCGGACCCTTGAGATCGCTCTCGAACGCCGCATACTGGCCGCGCACCGCTTCCCAGTAGAACGAGATCTTGCGGATCCATTCCGGATCAAGCCCGGTATCGCGGTCTGTTCGCGACAGCGCTTCGACGATCGAACCGAGGCAGGGCTGCGACGTGTTGCCCGACAGCGCATCCATCGCCGCATCGACGACGTCGACGCCGGCATCGACAGCCGCAAGCACGGTCGCAGCCGAGATGCCCGACGTGTCATGCGTGTGGAAGTGGATCGGCAGCGAGGTCGCTTCGCGTAGTGCCTTGAAAAGGACGCGGGCAGCCGCGGGTTTCAGCAGGCCCGCCATATCCTTCAGCGCGATGATATGAGCGCCGGCCTTTTCGAGTTCTTCCGCCAGTGCGACGTAATATTTGAGATCGTATTTCGGGCGCGCCGAATTCAAGAGATCGCCGGTATAGCAGATCGCGGCTTCGCAGAGCCGGTTCTCCTCGTTCACCGCATCCATCGAGACGCGCATGTTGTCGACCCAGTTCAGGCAATCGAACACGCGGAAGACATCGATGCCGCCCTTGGCGGCCTGTTGGACGAAGTATTTCACGACATTGTCGGGATAGTTCTTGTAGCCGACGCCGTTTGCGCCGCGCAGCAGCATCTGCAGGAGAATGTTCGGCGCCGCCTCGCGGATCAACGCCAGCCGCTCCCACGGGTCCTCGGTCAGGAACCGCATCGACACGTCGAAGGTGGCACCGCCCCAGCATTCCAGCGAGAACAGGTTCGGCAGAGCCCGTGCGTAGACCCCGGCCACGCGGGCGATGTCATAGGTCCGCATGCGGGTGGCGAGCAGCGACTGGTGGCCGTCACGCATCGTCGTGTCGGTGATGAGGGCGCGGCTTTCGCCCCGCATCCACTCGGCGAATTTCTTCGGGCCGAGCTCATCCAGCTTCTGCTTGGTACCGGCGGGAATATCGCCGTTGATATAGGGCAGAACAGGCTTTGCGGCCTTTGCCGACGGTGCCGGACGACCCTTGGTTTCCGGATGACCGTTGACGGTGACGTCGGCAAGATAAGTCAGAAGCTTGGTGGCGCGGTCGGCGCGCTTCACCTGTTCGAACAGTTCGGGCGTCGTATCAATAAACCGCGTCGTATAGGAATTGTCGCGGAATTTCGGGTGGGTAATGATCGCTTCGAGGAAGGTGAGGTTCGTCGCGACGCCGCGGATGCGGAACTCGCGCAGCGCCCGGTCCATGCGGGCGATCGCTTCCAGCGGCTGCGGTGCCCAGGCCGTGACCTTGACGAGCAGCGGATCGTAGAAACGGGTGATGATCGCACCCGTATATGATGTTCCGCCATCGAGACGGATGCCGAAACCCGACGCCGAGCGATAGGCGGTGATACGGCCGTAATCCGGAATGAAATTGTGCTCGGGATCCTCGGTGGTGATGCGGCACTGCAGCGCATGGCCGTTCAGCCGGATGTTCTCCTGCGCCGGAACGCCCGATTCCGGCGTGCCGATGGCAAAGCCGTCGAGGATGTGGATCTGCGCCTTGACGATATCGATGCCGGTGACGACTTCGGTCACCGTGTGCTCCACCTGGATGCGCGGATTGACCTCGATGAAGTAGAATTTGCCGGTATCGCTATCCATCAGATATTCGACCGTGCCGGCGCCGACATAATTGGTGGCGCCAGCGATCTTCAGCGAATAGGCAGCGAGTTCGGCCCGCTGCTCCTCGGAAAGATAAGGCGCCGGGGCGCGTTCCACGACCTTCTGGTTGCGCCGCTGGATCGAGCAGTCACGCTCGAACAGATGCACGACGTTGCCATGGGTATCGCCAAGGATCTGGCTTTCCACATGGCGGGCCCGCTCGACCAACTTTTCGAGATAGACCTCGTCCTTGCCGAAGGCCGCTTTTGCTTCGCGCTTGGCCTCGACGACTTCCCTGGCGAGGTCCTTCGGATCGCGGATGGCACGCATGCCGCGACCGCCGCCACCCCAGGATGCCTTGAGCATGACCGGATAGCCGATGTCCTCAGCCATCTTCGCCACGACATCCATATCATCAGGCAGCGGTTCGGTGGCAGGAACTACGGGCACGCCGACCGAAATGGCAAGATTGCGCGCCGCCACCTTGTTGCCGAGCTGGCGCATCGTATCGGGACGCGGACCGATGAAGATGATGCCGGCCTCGTCGCAGGCATCGACGAATTCAGGGCTTTCCGACAGAAGGCCGTAGCCTGGATGGATCGCATCGGCGCCCGAGAGCTTGGCAACCCGGATCACTTCCGGGATCGACAGGTAGCTCTCGATCGGGCCGAGGTCTTTTTCGAGATGCGGACCGCGACCGACCTGATAGCTTTCGTCCGCCTTGAACCGGTGCAGCGAGAGCTTGTCTTCTTCCGCCCAGATCGCCACCGTCTTGATGCCGAGCTCATTGGCAGCACGAAAGACGCGGATGGCGATTTCGGAGCGATTGGCGACGAGAATTTTCGATATCGGCAAGACAAGCCTCCCCAGGTGCCTCGAATGGTGCACCGCAAGAGATCAACATCTCCCGCATTAGGCAAGGGCTATTTGGTCGATAGCCGGCGTCAAGGACGCTTCAGGTCACCAGCCCATGGCGAAATGCCATGGCCACCACATGCTGGCGGTTCTTGGCTTTCAGCTTTTCCTGGAGGCCGTTGATATACCAGTCGACCGTGTGGTTGGAGATGTCGAGCGACCGTGCGATCTCATGCGATGTCATGCCGTCGGCAAGAAGCGCCATGACTTCCATCTCGCGACGGGTGAGCTGGGTATCCAGTCTGGCCGAGGCCTCGAGCGCCGTCGCGTCGCCGGCGATCTCCAGCAGTCTCCAGAAAATGCGCTTGGCGGCCGTGTCGAACAGTGAGATCTCGGTCGGCGATAGATCGATCGGTTTGCCGCCGATGATCATGTTGCCGAGAAATCCGTTGCGTCCATGGATCGGAAACACGTAGCCGTCGTCGAGACCATGGCGGCCCGCTTCCTGCATCATCCGGTCCATCCGCGAACGATGCGGATCGGACTTCAGGGCAAGGATCGAATCGCGCCAGCGGAACGGGCGATGGGCCGCATTCAGCATCCGCATGACAGGGTCGATGACGGTATATTTGCGCGCGCGATAGACCTCGACCCAGCTGTCCGGCCAGCGGGAGATCAAGGTCATTCCCTCGGGATCCGTTTGCCCTTTTCTCAGGACGATTGCATAGAATTCGAAACCGTAGGTTTTGAGGAGTGACGCAAGATTGTTCGCCACTTCTTTCGTCGTTCGTGCCTCTTCAACCAATACAAGCAACTGCACAACAAATTGGATGCTCAAATTCGCCCCCAGACCGTCTCCCCGACGATCGGCTTTATTCTTATAAAACACCGACGCCGGCATAGAACCCGACCGCCCGCTTAACATAGTTATCATTTATACCACGTACATGCCGAAATCTTGTGATTGACGCAGCGATCAGGATCGGCATCAGCATACCGCATCGGTAACCTAACTACGGGCGAACCCTTGCTCTCACTGGATTATTTTCGGAAAAGAAGTTCACCGGCTAGGTTCGTCTCGGATTCGCCCTGTCCTTGCCATAACTATGCTGCCAATCGTTTCATGCCTGCACTTCAATAGGAGTTGCGCCCGTTGACGCTCTTCCAAGTTTACGCCCGAGCTTTGCAATATCTGACGAAGAACCGCTGGCGGGTCGCCGCGGTCGTCGTCGCCAACATTATTCTGGCCATCATCACGATTGCCGAACCGATTCTGTTCGGTCGAATCATCGACGCGATCTCCTCCAAGAGTGACGTCACCAACGTTCTGCTTCTTTGGGCGGGCTTCGGGGTCTTCAATACCGTCGCATTCGTGCTCGTTGCACGCGAGGCCGACCGTCTGGCCCACGGGCGCCGCGCGTCGCTGCTGACGGAAGCCTTCGGACGCATCATTTCCATGCCGCTGTCCTGGCACCACCAGCGCGGCACGTCGAACGCCCTGCACACGCTGCTGCGTGCCTCCGAAAGCCTGTTCGGTCTGTGGCTGGAATTCATGCGAACGCATCTCGCGACCGCCGTTGCAATCCTGCTGCTGATCCCGACCGCCATCTCGATGGATTGGCGCCTCAGCATCGTGCTTCTGATCCTCAGCATCTTCTACTGGATCATCGGCGTTGCCGTGATGAAGCGCACGAAGGAAGGCCAGGCCGCGGTCGAAACCCATTACCACCAGGTTTTCAGCCATGTCAGCGATTCGATCAGCAACGTCTCTGTGATTCACAGCTACAACCGCATCGAAGCCGAAACTTCGGCCCTCAAGAACTACACCAAGGATCTGCTGAAGGCGCAGTATCCGGTGCTGGACTGGTGGGCTTTGGCCGGTGGCCTCAACCGCACGGCATCGACGGTCTCGATGGGCGTGATCCTTGTGATCGGTACCATGCTGGTGCAACAGGGCAAGATCCGCGTCGGTGACGTCGTCGCCTTTATCGGCTTCGCCAACCTTCTGATCGGCCGCCTCGATCTTCTGCGCCAGTTCGCAACCCAGATTTTCGAAGCCCGCGCCAAGCTCGAGGATTTCTTCGTTCTGGAAGATTCCGTCGAGGAGCGCGCCGAACCGACGGATGCACGCGATCTGGGAGATACGGTCCGGGGCGAAGTGGAGTTCCGCGACGTCTCCTTCGGCTTCTCCAACACGAGCCAGGGCGTTCACGACGTATCGTTCATCGCGCAAGCGGGGGAAACGATTGCGATCGTCGGCCCGACCGGTGCCGGCAAGACGACGCTGATCAATCTCCTCCAGCGGGTCTATGATCCGCAGCAGGGCAAGATTCTGATCGACGGCGTCGATATCGGCACCATCACTCGCAAGTCACTGCGCCATTCCATCGCGACCGTGTTCCAAGACGCGGGCCTGCTCAACCGCTCGATCAGCGACAACATCCAGCTGGGACGAGAAGGTGCAACGCGGGAAGACATCGTCCGGGCGGCAGAAGCGGCCGCTGCGGCCGAATTCATCGAAACGCGTCTCAATGGCTACGACACGACGGTCGGCGAGCGTGGCAACCGCCTGTCGGGCGGAGAGCGCCAGCGTATTGCCATCGCCCGTGCGATCCTCAAAAACGCACCGATCCTCGTTCTCGACGAAGCAACCTCGGCGCTTGATGTGGAGACGGAACAGCGCGTGAAGGCGGCGATCGACAAGCTGCGTCAGAACCGCACCACGTTCATCATCGCGCACCGGCTCTCCACCATCCGCGACGCCAACAAGGTCATCTTCCTCGAGGGTGGGCGGATTGCCGAAATGGGCACCTACGACCAGCTGAGCCGCAGCGGCGGCCGCTTTACGTCGCTCCTCACCGCCAGCGGCATCGTCATCGACGAGGACGAGGAAGGCCACAAGCTCCCGGTACCCGCCGAGCACGCCTAAGCTCTCGACCACTTATACCGATCGAACATCAGACTCCTCGCCTCCAGAAATGGAGGCGGGGGTTTTTTGTGAGGTAATGCGGGAGCACCGCTTTTTCGCGTGAGCTTCTGCCTACGCGGCTTTGCAAGTGCTTGCCATACAAAGCGCGTGAGCGGCGCGCGGGTTGGGTCCCGACCTGTTCCTGCCGGGATCCATGCCGCGCATTGTGAGCGGCATCCCGATCGGCTGGCACGATACGTGGACATCAGAGCAGGACATCGCCCCTCCCCTGGATCGGCCGACACGTCTCCTCACCGGGCACAAACCAACAAAAAACCCCGCTGCCATTGCTGGAAGCGGGGTTTCTGTTTGGGATACCATCAGGACGTTCGACGTCCGGTGGGATCAGCTTTCTGCGGGCGGAGCCGGCAATGCGCTGGTCGCTGGCGCCGCAAGGTTCAAGCCGTTGACCGGATCGACAGCGACGCCACCGATCGACGCCTTGCCGTCCTTGACCACAATCTCGTGGGTGACGCCATCGAGGGTAAGTTCGGCGGTAAAGCCATCCCAGCCGCTTGGCAGGACCGGATCGACATACAGCATGTCGCCGGCACGACGAATGCCGAGAATGCCTTCGACCGCGGCGCGGTAGAGCCAGCCGGCGGAACCCGTATACCAGGTCCAGCCGCCGCGGCTCTGATAGTCGCCGGCACCGTAGACGTCGGCTGCAACCACGTACGGTTCGACGCGGTAGGTTTCGGCGGCATTCCGGTCAAGCGCATGGTTGATCGGGTTGAGCATCTGGAAGCACTTCCAGGCATCGTCGCCGCGCTTCAGCCGGGCGAGCGCGAGCACGACCCAGATTGCACCATGGGTATACTGGCCACCGTTTTCACGCACGCCGGGTGGGTAGGCCTTGATGTAGCCCGGATCCCTGCGCGTGTCCTGGAAAGGCGGGGTGAAGAGGCGGATGATACCCGCATCCTCGTCCACGAGCTTGTCCATGACCGCGTTCATAGCCTGCTCGGAACGATCCGGCCTGCCTTCGCCAGACAGCACACTCCAGGACTGGCCGAGCGAATCGATGCGGCATTCGTCGCTCTTGGCCGAGCCGAGCGGAGAACCGTCGTCGAAATAACCGCGGCGGTAATACGCACCGTCCCAGCCATCCGATTCCAGCGCAGCCTTCAGCGTATCGATATGCTTGCTCCAGCGATCGGCACGCGAACGATCCTTGCGGGCTTCCGCATAGGGCAGGAAGTTTCGAAGCGCAGCCGCCAGGAACCAACCGAGCCAGACGCTCTGACCACGACCGGCCATGCCGACACGGTTCATCCCGTCGTTCCAGTCGCCACCGAGAATGAGCGGAAGATCCAGGTCTCCGGTCCGCTCAACAGCGAGATCGAGCGCGCGTGCTGCGTGTTCATACAGATCGGCTACCTCGTTGGAGATCTCCGGCTGGATAAAGGCGTCGTGCTTGTTTTTTTCCAGCATCGGTCCGGTGAGGAACGGCAGCTTCTCATCGAGCATCGACAGATCGCCGGTCACCGACACATACTGGTGTATCGCGTAGGCAAGCCACACCACGTCGTCGGAGATCGTCGTGCGAACACCGGCGCCGGTGTTGGGAAGCCACCAGTGCATGACATCGCCTTCGCGGAACTGCCGCGACGCCGCATTGAGGATCTGCTTGCGGGCAAGCGACGGCTCATGCAGCAGGAACGCGAGCGTATCCTGCAACTGGTCGCGGAAGCCGAAGGCACCCGATGCCTGGTAGAAGGCGGTACGGGCCATGATGCGGCAACCGAGTGCCTGATAGGGCAGCCAGTGATTGACCATGTTGTCGAGCGACTTGTCCGGCGTCGAGATCTTCAGGCGGCCGGTGAAACCGCTCCAGAAGCTGCGGTTCTCCGAAAGGATATCCTCGAACCGGTCGCCGCGAAGCGCCAGTGCAAGGCTTTCCGCCTCCTGCTTCGTGGCAGCATCGCCAAGGAAGAAGGTGACTTCGGTTTCTTCACCCGGCGCCAGTTCGACGTCGTAGGCAAGTGCTCCGCACGGGTCGCCGTCGAGATCGAGCGAGCCGCTGAGGCTTGAACCGGAAACAACCGCTGCCGGCAACTGCACCGAACCGAATTTGCCGACAAACTCCCGACGGCTTGCCGTGAAGCCCGACGGTGTCTCGTGCATGCCGAGGAAGGCAAAGCGCGAGAAGTTGATGCTGAACGGGTTGGTCGCAAACAGCGTGCCCGTCGCCTCGTCACGGCTGGACAGGATGAATGGCGAGGTCTTGGCAGGATTGGTGCCCAGCAGCCATTCGACATAGCCGTAGATGCGCAGCTTCTTCGTTTCCGAACCGGTGTTGCGAAGCTTCATATGCGAAAGCTTCGCGGACCGGTTGCGGTCCACCGTCTGGGTCAGCGACAACTTGACGCCATCTTCCTCGGTCGAGAACACCGAATAGCCGAGGCCGTGACGGGTTTCGAACACGGTTTCCGGACGACGCGACAGAGCCGCGAACGGCGTGACCACGGTGCCCTTGTCGATATCGGCCACGTAGAAGCCTTCGCCGGGACGGTTGATGACGAGATCGTTGGTCCACGGCGTCATCTGGTAGTCGCGCGAGTTCTGCGCCCAGGTAAAGCCTGCGCCTTCCGCGGAAACGTGGAAGCCGAAATTGTCGTTGGAGATGACGTTGATCCACGGATGCGGCGTCGACTGACCACCGTTGAGGCGCACGACATATTCGCTGCCATCTGCGGAGAAGCCGCCAAAACCGTTCCAGAACTCAACTCCGGCCGGACCTTCGCTGGTCTCGACGGGAGCGGAATAGATCTCGCCATTTAGCAGCGGACGGCGATCAACCTCGATCTCCTGATCCTTCGGCGGGGCGAAGATCGTGCTGGTCCGGTTCAACTGATCGCTGATGCGGCCGTTGCGCGCATGAAGCACGACGCGGGACGCGGCAATCAGACCATCGGCGCCGGCACCTTCGATCAGGTCGCGGCGCAGCGTGAAGACGTGCTGGCGTCCACCTTCCTGACCCATGCGGGCAGACATGTGTTCGATCGACGTCTGTACTTCCTGGGCACCCTCGGTTGCCCGCTCGTTGAAGATGACGAGATCAGACACAACGCCGCGCGAGCGCAGGTACTGCTGGGCAAGGATAGCTTCCTTGGCAACCGGCATGTCGTTTTCGTCATTGATGCGCAGCGTGAAGATCGGCAGGTCGCCGGACACCGTCGACGGCCACAGCCCCGACTGTGCCTGCATGCCGGCCTTCAGCGTCGGCTGATCGGCCCGAAGCTGCATGTCCGGATAGACCAGATAGCGGGCGAGATGCTGGAAGGCCGCGGCATCCTGCGAGGTAACGCCGAGATGGCGCATCTGCACCTGCGTGCGGGTCCAGGCCTGGGTCAGTTCGTTCTGGAAGGTTTCGGCATGACGATAATGTTCGATCGCCTTGTCGAGATCCTCGCGCCGTGGCGCGGCGATCGTCCAGAAGATAACGCTGACCTTCTTGCCCGCGGGCACACGAACCGTGCGGCGCAGCGATAGGATCGGATCGAGCGTGAAGCCGTCGGTGTTGGACAGCGACGCACCCGGATCGAAAGCCGCAGCTTCCGACAGCGTGCGACCCCGGCCGAGGAACTTGCGACGGTCGGTCTCGTATTCGGTCGGTCGCGAAGACCCGGCATTGTCGGCGGCAAGGTGTGCCACGATCATGTCGGGATCGCTGAGGTCGCGCTTGTTGCGCCAGGCGCGGATGACGTCGCCACGCTTGCCGATCTCGGTGCGGATAAACATGCGCGAGAACACGGGATGGCCACTGTCGCCATCGTCGCCGGCAATCACAGGCTCCATGTAGGAGGTCACTTCGATGAAGCGGTCCTCGTCGCCCATGTTGAGCAACGTCACGCGACGTCCCTCGGCATCGTGTTCGGTGCCGACAATAACTTCGACCGTGCTGGTCAGCTCGCCGACCGTCTTGTGGAATTCGGCCTTTTCGTCACCGAACACCGTCTTGGTCTGCTCGCCTTCGGCGCGGCGTGGTTCGGCCGTGGTGGACCACCACTCGCCGGATGTCGTGTCGCGCAGGAAGATGAACTGGCCCCAGCGGTCTTCGGTCGGATCCGCCTTCCAGCGGGAAACCGAAAGGTTGTTCCAGCGCGAATAGCCGGAACCGGTCGCCGTCAGCATCAGCGAGTAATGGCCGTTGGAGAGCAGAACCAGTTCGCGGTCCTTGGTGGCCGGGTTGGTGACGGTGCGGATTTCCGGACGCAGCAGCTCGCCGCCGCCGGTACCTGGCTTTTCCTCGTGCTTGGCGCTCATCACTGGAATGTCGCGCGGTGCCTTTTCCTGCAGCAGCAGTTCCGCCGCTTCGATCACAGGATCGGCGTGGAAGAGTTCGCGCAGCAAACCGTTCATGACGACGTTGGCAACGGCTGCGATCGACATGCCATGGTGGTGGGCATAGTAGTTGTAGACGACCGCGCAACGCTTGCCTTCCGGCACGCGGGTCGGCGTGAAGTCGACCGCATCGTGGAAACCGTAGATGCCGAGTGCGCCGAGCTTGCGCAACTCGTTGAGGTTTTCGACGGCCGCGATCGGATCGTACTGGCTGGCGAGGATCGAGGCATAGGGTGCGATAACGGCATTCTGGCCGAGACCGCGCTTCAGACCCAGCGTCGGCACACCGAAGTTGGTGTACTGATAGTGCATCTGATGATCGAGCGCGTTGAACGCGGCTTCCGAAATGCCCCATGGCGTGCCGAGACGGCGGCCGTGGTTCATCTGTTCCTTGACGATCAGATTGTTGGTCTGGTTGAGGATACCACCCTGACGCTCCTGCATGACGAGCGGCGGCATCAAGTATTCGAACATCGAACCCGACCACGAGACGAGCGCACCGCGCGCGCCGATCGGCACGACGTGACGGCCGAGCTTATACCAGTGCTCTGTGGGCAGATCGCCCTTGGCAATCCCGAACAGGCTGGTGAGACGCGCTTCGGACGCGAGAAGGTCGTAGCAGGCCTCGTCGACCTCGTTGCTTTCGACCCGGTAGCCGATCGACAGCAGGCGGCGATCCTTGCGGAACACGAACTTGAAGTCCATCCCGAAGGCGATCTTGCGGGCACGGTCACGCAGCACGGCCAGACGGTCGCGCAGTTCCTCGATATTGCTGTTGTCGAACGTGCTGTCGCCGATATGCGCTTCGCACACGGCAACCAGCGACGCTGCCCACTTGGTCACTTCCTCGCTCTGCGGGGAGCGGACTTCATGATCGAGATTGTGCGACAGCTTCTGGATGTCGCGGGCAAGCACCGACAGGTTGATGATGCGGATCGAGGCGAACTCGTGCTCGCGCTTGACGGCGGCAAGCGCGTTGGAGAAGCCGATGATACGCTCCTCAAGACGGCGGCGCAGCGGACGCACGGTCTTGCGATCGTCCGGCAGCGACTTCAGCGTTTCTTCGAGAATGCCGACGACATCGCCGAGACCATCGAGATTGCCCTGCAGATGCGCAGAAGGCGCTTCCGCCCAGACACGGCAGGCCGACGAGATGGCAATCAGATGGCCAGCGAAGTTGCCGCTATCGACCGACGACACATAGCGCGGCATCAGAGGCTTCAGGGTATCCGTGTGATACCAGTTATACATGTGGCCGCGGAACTTGTCCGCACGCTCGACGGTCGCAAGCGTCTGCTCGATCCGTTCGATCGTTTCGGTAAACGAGATCCAGCCGAAATGCCGCGCCGAGACGATCGACAGAAGATAGACGCCGATATTGGTCGGTGACGTCCGCTTGGCGATCGAGGGATTGGGCTTTTCCTGGTAGTTGTCAGGCGGCAGGTAGTTCTGCTCGGCCGTGACGAAGGTTTCGAAATAGCGCCAGGTCCGCCGCGCGATCTTGCGCAACTCGACCGAGACGTTTTCCGGTACGAACAGCTTGTCTTCAGTCTCAGCGGACTGGCTGACATACCAGGCAACCAGCGGCGAGAAAATCCAAAGGATGGCGAACGGAATGCCGACCAGGAACGCGTTGTCGCCCGGAAGGGCCGCAAGGATCACCGAGAGAACGGCAATCGCCGGCGCATGCCACATGGCACGGTAGTAATCGGTGGGGCTGCCCTGGGCGCCGGACTGGATCGAGGCCGCGGTCTTCCATTCCAGCATCAGCTTGCGGCTGACGAGCAGGCGATAGAGCGACCGGGCGATCGCATCGGTCATGATGCAGGCGGAATCGGCGATGAACACGATGCGCAGTGCGACCTGCGCATTGGTGGAGCGCACATCCGACCAGACCGAATAGAAATGGGCGCTCGTGACATTGTCGCTGGAGCGCGGCAGAAGGTTGGTGAGAAGCGAGATGGTCGGCGCCACGAACAGCGAGAAGATCAGCAGGATCTGCCAGATCAGCGCACCGAGCGGATCCATGAAGTACCAGCCGAGGATGGAGGCGAAGAACCATGCGATCGGGGTGAGCGACCGGCGCAGGTTATCGAGCATCTTCCAGCGGCCAAGGGCGCTGACGCCCCGCTTGGCTTCAAGAATGTAAGGCAGGAGCTGCCAGTCGCCACGCGCCCAGCGATGCTGGCGCGAGACCTCGACCTCGTAGCGAACCGGGAAATCCTCGACCAGCTCGACATCGGTGATGAGCGCGCAGCGCGAGAACGAGCCTTCGAGAAGGTCGTGCGAGAGAACGGCGTTTTCTTCGATACGGCCCTTGAGGGACGTCTCGAACGCGTCGACGTGATAGAGGCCCTTGCCCGTGAACGAGCCTTCGGCCGTCAGGTCCTGATAGACATCGGAGACCGCAAAGACATAGGGATCGAGACCGCGGCCGACCGAAAACACGCGCTGGAAGACCGAGGCTTCCTTGCCGGTCGTCAATGACGGCGTCACGCGCGGCTGCATCAGACCGTAGCCGCGCACGACCTGGTGCGTATCAGGATCGATGACGGGACGGTTGATCGGGTGATGCATTTTGCCGACCAGCTTGGTCACCGCATCGCGGATCAGGCGGGTGTCGGCATCGAGCGTCATCACATACTGGACATTCTCCGGCACCATGTTGGCGCCCTGGAGATAGGTCGTGTCACGATCGCCGCGGAGCAGAAGATTGAGTTCGTGCAGCTTGCCGCGCTTGCGCTCCCATCCCATCCAGGCGCCTTCGTTCGGGTTGAACAGACGGCGGCGGTGCAGAAGATAGAAGCGGGTTCCCGCCTCTTCCATGTAGCGGGTATTCAGCGATGCAATTTCGCGCTTGGCATATTCGAGGATTTCGAGATCGGCTTCCTGTTCCTCGAACTTGGCATCGCGCCAGTCGCTGAGGAGGGCGAAATAGATTTCGCCCTTCGGGTTGGCCAGATAGTGGACTTCCAGATTGCGGACGAGTTCATCGACCGTGTCGCGGTCGGCGATCAGGCAGGGCACCACGACCAGCGTGCGCGCCTCCTCCGGAATGCCCTCCTTGTATTCGTATCCGACGAGACGGGCCGGTTTGACGAAATAGGTCACGACCGTATTGAAGAGACCTGTGGCGCCTTCCGACGCCGGCAGTGCGAACATCAGCAGCAGGAAGAACACGACCACCAGCGGAATGGCTGCCGCCACGAGGTAGTAGCCGGTGATGGCGAGCGCCACGAAGGTTAAAAGCATAACCGGGCCGCCGATGGCGAACCAGCCGAGCTTGCGGTAGGCGCGCACAGCACGCTGCAGAAGCGGCGGCTGGTAGCCAACGGCCGTTTCCAGCTCCTTGCGGCGGCGCCCGACGATGAAGGCGCCGACATTGGTTTCGCGCTCGTCCGGATCGTGCGCCCGTGCTGCGATTGCAAGATCGACGGCAGCCTGGGTCACCTCGGCTTCGCTGCGCTTGGCCACGCGGGCGATCTTTTCGATGCGGCTGCGGAAGGCATTGCGCGAGCCGAAATCGAGCGCTTCGTAATCCGTATGCTCGCGGAAGATCTTGTCGATCTGCGAGACCTCTTCGAACCAGACGCTCCATTCGGTATCGTCGATCAGGCGCAGGCTCTTGATGATGTTGCCCATCGTCACGTTGCCGGACGACAAGCGGCTCTGTTCCGCCTGCATCACGGTTTCGACAGCCTTGCCGGACGCGACCAGCCGCTTTTCGAGCCACTCGATGGCAAAGCCGGAATTTTGCGAGGCATTGCGCAGGCGATAGAGGAACTGGCTGGTAAATGTGTTGTCGTCGGTGAGGCCTTCGAGGCTTTTCAGAAGCTCGGCACCGGCAGTCTCGTCGTTGAGACGGATGATCTCGTCGGCGGCATCATTGGCGCGGCGGCGCATGTTGCGCGAGCGATCGACGCGGCTGGCGATGCGGCGCAGGTTCTCGATGAGGACGAAGCGGATGAACGATGGCAGCGCCCAGAGTTCACCGATCTCCAGCGGCTCGTCGGTCTGGTAACCCTCGACCATCTCGGCCAGCGTTTCGCGCGAAATGCTGCTGTGGGTGTGCGCCACATAAAGCCATGCCAGCGAGAGAACGCGCGGGATTTCCTGGCTTCCGATCTTGGTCGTCGGCAACTGCTTGAAGAATTTCTTCGGGAAGTCGCGGCGGACTTCCTGGATCGCTTCCTCGACGATGTAATAGTTGTCGAGCAGCCATTCCGCGGCAGGCGTGATCGAGGCACCCGCATCGACATCCTGCGCGGCGGCGCGATAGACCCTGAGGATTTCCTTCTCGTTTTCCGCGTGGCGCGTGAAAAACTCGAATTTCATGAAGCCCGGCAGATCGGCTGCACCTTGCCGACCCAGCGTTTCTCCACATTGCCGAAGATCATCAGCCGTAAAATACGTCGCGCGGATCGAATCGTTATGATCGATCTGCTTGCTTTCCGTTTCGCGGGTAGAAGCCGAAGGCTGAATATCAGGGGACATGGATGAACTTCTGAATGAATTTCGTTTCACGAACTAAGATGCGAAGCATGAGATAGAGAGCGATCCTTATATTGCAAATCGTGGATCAATCGCTATCGCATCTGCTCACGCAGTAAGACATTGTCGGCTCTAGGGCCAACAGCCTGAATAAATGCTGAATGCGAGGCTGTTCATTTGCCTGAACGGTGATGGCACTGCTAAACGTGAACGATACGAGTGAGCAGCTTGGACGCGTTTGCAGGCAGATAGGGTGATGGAACGATGACGATCAAGTTTACCAACGACATGAGCGAAGTTGTGGCAACCCGCCACTTTCTGCATCAGCATCCCGAACTTGGCCTCTCAGAATTCACCACTTCGGACTATATCGCGGCAAAGCTTGAGGAATTCGGTTACGCCGTCACCCGCGGCCTCGGCAAGACCGGCATCGTTGCGACCCTGAAGAACGGATCGAGCGATCGGTCGGTCGGCATTCGCGCCGATATCGACGCGCTTCCGATCGAGGAAGAAACCGGCGCGGACTATGCCAGCCTCAACAAGGGCGTCATGCATGCCTGCGGTCACGATGGCCATACCGCCATGCTTCTGGGTGCCGCAAAGATACTCGCACAGCGCAAAAACTTCGACGGCACACTCAATCTGATCTTCCAGCCGGCCGAAGAAAATTTCGGCGGCGCCAGGCTGATGATGGAGGACGGACTGTTCGATCGCTTTCCCTGCGACGCCGTCTTCGGCCTGCACAATGACCCGAGCCTGCCCTTCGGCAAGATCTTCGTCAAAGAAGGGCCTATCATGGCGGCGGTCGACGAATGCCGTATCGTGGTCAACGGCCGCGGCGGCCATGGTGCCGAACCGCAGGATGCCGCAGACCCGATCGTCGCCGGCGCCAGCATCATCATGGCGCTGCAGACTGTCGTTTCCCGCAACATCCATCCACTCGATCCGGCCGTCGTCACGGTCGGCGCGTTCAACGCCGGCATCGCCAGCAATGTCATTCCGGAGCGGGCAGAAATGGTTATCACCATCCGGTCCTTCGACCCTGCCGTGCGAGAAAAGCTGGAGGAACGGATCCGCGGTGTAGCAGTTGGCCAGGCGGCAAGCTACGGCATGACAGCGACGATCGAATATACCCGCGGCTACGACGCGACCGTCAACCACAAAGCGGAGACGGACTTTGTCAGGGACCTGGCGAAGAAGGTTGTCGGCCCGGAAAACCTTGCCGAAATTGAACGGCCGATGATGGGCGCCGAGGACTTCGGTTATTTCCTTGCAGAGAAGCCAGGCACCTATTTCTTCTTAGGCACCGCAAGAACCAAGAACGATCCCCCGCTCCATCATCCGAAATTCGACTTTAACGACGACGCCTTGCCGATCGGGACGAATTTCTGGGTGGAACTGGCCGAAGCCTATCTGCCGACGACACAGGGCTGAAACAATAAGCCTTCCGATCCGGGCGCGGATCGGAAGGCTTCGTTGCTATTGAAACCTTGAATTTCGGATACGTGTCAGGCGAGAATACCGAGCGTGACTGCCCCGATGAACACGAAGGCGGCAGTCACAAGGCCTGCATATGCTACCCACTGCCACCTGCTGACGACGCCCGCGGCGCGGTGAGGGAATGCCCGAGTATGATGCTGGATCGGCTGCATGCGAACCTCCCGGTTTTGTGTCTCTTCCCATGTAGTTTAGCTTAACTCTACCAAGCTGATAGAGATAACTTTCTCCCGAGCACCACGTTCCTTGGAAAATACTTTTTTCTTAACGCCCCAACGTGCCGGTTAACGGTTTATTATGCCTGCGGCCTAAAACGAGACCTCAGGCGGCAAACCTGTCGAGCGCCAGGCGGAACACGTCCGGGTCGATATTGCCGCCTGAGCAGACCGCAATCACCGTCTCACCAAGGCTCTCGCCATGGAAAAGCGCCGCCGCCAGCGCAACCGCGCCGCCCGGTTCAACGACGATCTTCAGACGGTTGAAGGCAAGCGCCACCGCATGCAGCGCTTCATCTTCCGTCACCACTATGCCAGGGCCGCAGAGACGCGACATGATCGGAAAGGTAATCGTGCCAGGCTGCGGCGTGACGATCGCGTCGCAGAGCGAACCTGATTGTGTGGCGTTCTTCTGGATCGTTCCGCTCGCAAGCGAACGGGTCACATCGTCAAAGCCTTCAGGTTCGCAGGGATGCACGGTAAAGCCCGGTGCACGTGCTTCGAGCGCCAGCGAAATCCCGGATATGAAGCCGCCCCCGCCGGTCGGCACCAGAACACTGGCCTGCGTGATCCCCTCTTCCGCAGCCTGTTCGGCGATTTCCAGACCTGCCGTCCCCTGCCCGGCGATGACAAGCGGTTCGTCGAATGGCTTGATGAGGGTCAGGCCTCTTTCGCTCGAAAGCTGCCGGCCGATCTCGTCACGATCCTCCCTGGCGCGATCGTAGAGCACCACTTCGGCGCCGTAGGCCCGCGTGTTTTCAATTTTGATGCGCGGCGCATCGGCGGGCATGATGATGACGGCCGGAATGCCATGCATCCTGGCCGCCAGCGCCACGCCCTGCGCATGGTTCCCGGACGAAAAGGCGATAACGCCCTTCGCGCGAACGTCCGCCGGAAGATACGAAATTGCCGACCACGCGCCACGGAACTTGAACGAGCCGGTCTGCTGCAGGCATTCGGGTTTCACGAAGATGCGCCGCCCGGCGATGTCATCCAGAAATGACGAGGACAGAAGCGGCGTGCGGCGGGCATGGCCGGAAAGACGGCCGCGCGCGGCTTCGATCATAGCAATATCGGTCATCGGGAAATCCTTGGGGACGAACAGGCGAGACCCCGAACCTATTCGCCGATACTGCAGGCGTAAAGATGCCGAGGACCGACAAGTGCCGCTATCCTTCAGCCGTTGAACCGAGTTTCACCACCGTCTTGATTGGAAGATGGTCGGACGCGAGCCGCGCAAGCGGCGTGTCATGGGTCACGACCCTCTCGATCAGGCCCGGCCGGTTCGCCATGATCCGATCGAGTGCCAGCACCGGCAGGCGCGACGGAAAGCTTGGAACCGCCGGCGGCAGGCCGAATACGGTAGCGAGTGTGTTGAGCGCCGAGCGGTCACCCAGCCGCCACTCGTTGAGATCGCCCATCAGCACTGTCGGATGCTCGTCGCGGGAGCCGACGATGTCGAGCAGCATGCGCGCCTGCTGCTGACGCGACCGGTTGAGAAGACCAAGATGCGCCGCAATCACGCGAAGTGTGCTGCCATCCTTCATCTCGAGTTCGGTGATCAGCGCCCCGCGCGGCTCCAGCCCCGGCAGTTTGACCTGATGCACGTCGCGGACGAGACCTTCGCGGAAAAAAATCACATTGCCGTGCCAGCCATGCGCCTTGGCGACGCCGGAGATCGGCACCGGAAGCAGCCCCGTTTCACGCTCCATCCAGCCGAGATCGAGCAGGCCGCGACGTTCGCCAAACCGGCTGTCCGCCTCCTGCAGAGCAATTACATCCGCGCCGATTTCGCGGATCACGTGAGCGATACGGGCAGGATCGAACTTGCGGTCGATGCCGACGCATTTGTGCACGTTGTAGGAGGCGATCAGCATGCCGCTGTCTCTGTCATGCACGGAATGAACGCCTTCGCCCCGGTTCTTGCGGGCCTTGATCGATGCCAGGATGCTGGCCGGAAGGTTGGGACGTTTCTGATGCATGATATCGCGCTTCGGTCTTGCCGGTTTAAAGATAGGGCGATCCCAACCAAAGAACTTTCTCGATCAGGCGAACGGGAAACGGCCGTGATCTCAGGCTGTGAAGCGTCACCTCGGTCGAAGAGGAAATCATCAAGTCTATCCTTCGTTCCAAAGTTCGCGCAAAAGCCTCGTCCAGCACTTCCAGATCCACCTCGAAATTCAGCCGCAGCGAACGCGGATCGAGATTGGAAGACCCCACATAGGACCAGCGGCTGTCGACGGTCAGAAGCTTGGAATGATTGAAGGCGCCGCTTGCCCGCCAGATACGGCAGTAGTTCTTCAGCATCTGGTCGAACTGCGCCGTCATCGCCCGATCGACAAGCGTCAGGTTGTTCGCGCCGGGCACGAC
>Ga0213835_100428_pt1 | contig 41677 bp, 31 predicted proteins | sample SWPATP01_FD_160576 | JGI IMG/M metagenome (GOLD analysis project Ga0213835, IMG submission 160576) | Coastal seawater microbial communities from Marineland, Florida, United States - SWPA TP0 #1 | ecosystem: Environmental > Aquatic > Marine > Coastal | place: USA: Florida | collected 2016-08-05
ATGCCCGGGTGGACCCTGACGCTCGATCTCCCCCAGCGCGACGGGCTGGAGAAACTGCTGCACGAGCTGGACGCGATCACGATCGACGCTGGGGGGCGCCGGTATCTCGCGAAAGACGCCTGCCTGACGCGCGACGCGTTTGAGCGCATGGAGCGCCCGCGTCTGGACCGGTTCCAAGCCGTGCGCGAGCGTCTGGACCCGACGGGGCGTTTCGGTTCGAGCCTGAGCCGTCGCCTGGGGCTGACGCCGTGAGCGCCGGCGTCGCCAACCCGCGCCGCGTGATCCTCATCGGCGCGACCGGGAGCATCGCGCGCGCGATCGCCGCCCGACTCGCCGAGCGCGGCGACCGCCTGCTGTTGTGTGCGCGCGACCCAGACGAACTCGAACGCGACGCGGCGGACCTGCGCCACAGGTTCGGCGCCGAGGTCCACACCATCCCGCTCGACGTGCTCGATTCGGACGCAATCGACGCCTTCGCCCAGCGCGCCACGCAAACCCTCGGCACAATCGACGGCGTCATCTTCGCCCAGGGCTTCATGTGCGAGCAGGAGCAAGCCGAGCAGGACCACGCGCTCGCGCAGCGGATGATCGACGTGAACTACACCGCTTGCGTGCGACTGAGTTTCGCCCTGCTGCCGGAACTGACGCGCGAGGGGCGGGACCGCCAAGCGTTCATCGCGTACATCTCCAGCGTCGCGGGCGACCGAGGTCGCGCATCAAACTTCGCTTACGGCTCAACCAAAGCCGCCCTCGACACCTTCGCCGAGGGGCTGCGTCAGAAGTGGCGCGGGCGCGTGGGCGTAACGTGCGTCAAACCGGGGTTCACCGACACCGCGATGACCTGGGGGCTGCCGGGCATGTTCCTGGTCGCCTCGCCGGATCGCGTCGCGCGCGATACGCTGCGCGCGATCGACCGGGACCGCGGTCGCGCGTACACGCCGTGGTTCTGGCGGTGGATCATGCTCATCATCCGCTCGGTTCCAAGACTCGTGTACGACCGCGTGAAGCTGTGAACGAACCCGCATCACCCAACCCGACGCCCGTCCCAGCGCGCATGAGCACGCCCCGCGCGCTGCTCAAGCTCGCGCGCCCGCACCAGTGGGCGAAGACGGGGTTTGTGGCGCTCGGGCCGTTCTATGGCGGGGCGTTCCGCGAGCCTTCGGAGTGGGCGGCAATCATCGGCGCGGTGTGCGCGTTCGGGTTTGCCGCGAGCGCGTGCTACGTGCTGAACGATCTGTCGGACCGCGAAGCCGACCGCGCCCACCCGCGCAAGCGCCACCGCCCGATCGCCAGCGGCATCATCGCCCCGCGCCTCGCAGCCATGTACACCGTCGTGCTCTACGTGCTCGCCCTGGGCGGGATCGGGCTGGTCGCCGCCGGTCCGGCCGGGCTCGCGGGGGCCGGGTGGCTCGGGCTCGCCGTCGCGGTCTACGTGCTGAACGTGAACCTGTACACCTATGTGTTCAAGCACAAGGTGATGCTGGACGTGGTGAGCCTCGCGATCGGGTTCGCGCTGCGCGTGCTGGGCGGGTGCGCCGCGGTCGCGGTCGAGCCGAGCACGTGGCTGCTCAACGTCACGTTCTTCCTCGCGATGTTCCTCGCGTTCGGCAAGCGTCTGGGCGAGCGGCGCACGGTCGAGGGCGAAGTCGGCGCCGTGCGCGCGGTGCAGGCGCTGTACACGAGCGAACTGCTGCGCATGAGCGTGGTCGTGACGGCCGTCGCCACGCTGCTCACCTATGCCGCCTACGTGCAGGACAACGCCGAGCAGTACACCATGGGCTTCAACCTGCTCTGGCTGAGCATCCTGCCCGCGACCTACGCCCTGCTGCGCTGCATCGTGCTCGTCGAACGCGGCGACTACGACGACCCGACCGAACTCGCCGCCCAAGACCGCCCGTTCCAGCTCGCCGCCGCGATCTTCGCCGCGATCACGTTCATCGTCATGACCGCGATGCACCCGGCCGCCTGGGCTCGATAGCCCACGTTCAATCGCGCACGAACGCGTCCCGCTCGCTCAGGAACAACGCCACCGCCTCCCGCGGCACGCGGAACGCCCACCCGTGCCAACGCAGCCCCTCGCGCTCCAGCCACGCCTCGAGCCTGTCGGGGTTCGGAAACTCGTCGTTGCCGATCACGGCCGCGGGCTCGGCACGCACCGTCGCCCAGACAGGCCCCTCCGAACCCTCCGGCCCAAACAGACGAAGCGTCACCCGCGCCCCCTCGAAAAGCCGGTAGATCACCGTAACCACAGGATCCCCGCCGACTGGCGCATCGCCCGCGCGGCGTGCCTCACGCATCGGCAGAAACGCCATCGCATCCAGCAACCGCTCGCCGACGCCATCAACCAGGCGCGCGGGCGGCGTCGGCTCCAGCAGGCGCGCCTCCTCCTGCCACGATTCGCGCCCGATCTCGATCGACCAATCCCCGCGGCTCACACGCACGCGCCCGATCCGCCCGCGCGGCATGGTCGAGAGCATCGCGTTGATGAACGTCGTCGGCTCAGCGCTGATCGGCGTCTGCCCCTCGATCAGCCAAGACTGGGCCGCGCCCGCGAGGCGCGCCGAGCGACGAATGCCCGAATCATCCGCGTGATCGCCCAGCACGACCGCCGCGAGCTCCTCGCCGCGATCGTCGAGCCAGCGGATCAGCATCCCCGCCCCCTCCGCAGCCGGCGGCACGCCCGGGCTCGGCGTGATCTCGCGCGGATCGACCAGACCGAGCATCGCGTGCCGATCCTCGCGGGCCGTGCGCGCTTCAAGCACGCGCGCCATCGCTAAGCCGCGCGTTGCGAAGACCACAAAATCCCAATCCGCCGGGTAGGCGTCGAACTCCACCACGCGCCAGTCCCGCGCGGTGTCGCCCCGTTCGAGCGTCGTGCGCGCGTGAACGCCAACAACCTCGACCCGGCGCGCGCGCTCCAGCCGTGCGTCCGCGTCCCGGATCAACGCTTCGCCCCGCTGCGGCAGGCGCGCGGCTTCCGGCTCCGAACCCCGCTCGCACGCGTTCAGCGTCACCAGCAGCGCACCCAGCGCGACACCGCACAGCACGCGCCACAGGCTGAGGCGAATCGGATCATTCATGCCACACGCCCCCGTCGCACAACCCGTCCCCGCGCCAGCGCGACCAAGCCGGCGGCGAGCGCCACGCTGATCGGCACCGCCAGTGTGTTCACAAGCGCCACCCGCGTGCGCACGCCCGCGAGCGTGCGGTCCATTTCCAAACGCACCTCCCGTAGGCGCGCCCGGCGCTCCAACAGCGTCTCGCGGAAGCGTTCCAACTCCTCCCGCTGCTCGGCGTCGAAGCCCACGCTGCCGGCGCGCGGTGCCTCGCCCTCCAGGTCCGACATGCGGCGCTGGGCCGAGCGGATCTCGTCCATCAATCGGGATTCCTCGGCTCGGAACCGCTGCTCCGCGTCGGCACGGATCGCGTCCAGGCGCGTCAGCGGGCGCGAGAATCGCGCGCGGGCGCGCACCGCCTGGAGCGGCGAGCCGCCGGCGAGCGACTCGACCAGGTTCAGCAGCAGGTCCCCGTTGTCCGCGGTGATGACCGCTTCGGTCCGCCCCTCGGGCACGACGCGCCAGAACGCGCTGGCGATCCAGTCCGCGTCAGCGATGACGACCAGGTTCGCCTCGCGCGCTTCGAGCCCCTCGTGCTCGAACGCGGGGCGGAGCGTGCCGCGGACGCGGGCGGCGAGGGTCAGCTCCACGCCCGCCGCCTCGTGGCGCTCCAGCAGCGCGCGCGCATCGCCGCCGAAGCGGATCGAGTCCATCGCGATGGTCCCGGCTTCGCGCGTGGTTGTCAGCAGGGGCTCGAGGCGGATGCCCGCGCCCGGCCTTGCCGCCAGCGCGCCGCCCGTCGCGATCACGACGCGCGAGAGCTGCCCCGTCGCCGCGTCGGTTCGGCTGATCCGCGCCGGGCCGAGCCCGAGCCACGGCAGGAAACGGATCTCCTCCGGGCGACCGCCCACGTTCATGCGCACGCCCTCGGCGAGCGTCGGGTCGCCGATCACCGCCGACGTCGTCGCCTCCACACCCCAGGCGCGCGCCAGATCGAACAGGTCGCTCTGTCGCCCGATGCTCATCGCTTCGGCGACGTCCTCCGTCGGGCCCAGGTCGTTCTGGCACAATGGGTCGAGCGCCAGCAGCGTCGCCCCGCCGCCCGCGGCCCACGCGTCGATCGAGCGGCGCAAGCCCTCGCCCACGAACCGCGGGTGAGCCGCGACCACCACGTCCAATCCCGACGGCAGCGCGTCGGCGTTCGGATCGATCGGCACCAGGTCCACAACCTGCGCCAGACCGAAGCGGGCCGCGTCGCCTTGGCCATCCGTCGGCAAGCCCTCGGCATCGAACCCGAACCCCGGCAGCGCGCTCAGCACGCCCACGCGCGGGCGCGTCGGGCGCGACAGACCCAGGATCATCCGCGCCAGCTCCGCCTCCAGAAACCGTTCGTCCGTCCCGGCAAGCTGGGGCAGCGCCTCGGTTCGCCCGACCGCGTTGGTGCCGACGATGCCCAGGAAAAACGCCTCGGCGTCGTCGCCCGCAGTGAGGGGCACGAGCCCGGCGCCCATCGCTTCGTCCTCTTCCGGGCTGAAGGGTGTCGGCGTCACCACGCGCACAACAACCTGCCCAGCAGAGACACGCTCGAACTCGCGCGCAAGATCCACCACCGCGCGCCGGCGCTCGCCCAGCCCCTGGCGCGCGCCCGCTCGGCTTGCGTACACCGTCAGCCGCACGGGCTCGTCGGGCGCACGCGCGATGTCGATCGCCGCCGGGCTGAGCGTGTAGACGCGCCCCGCGGTCAGGTCGAGCCTCGCGTGGCGCAGCGCCGGACCGACCAAAGCGTTGACCGCAACAAACCCGCCCCAGACCGCGACGATGAGCCCTGCGCGACGGAGCCGCGCCCCCGGCCCGAGCGTCATCCCGCGGACCAGGGCGGCGGTGGTCCAGAGCCCCGCGCCGATCATGGTCGCGAAGTAGAGCACGTCGCGCGCCTCAACCACGCCGCGGGCGATCGCGTCGTGACGCGGGATCGCGCCCACACTCGCGAGCGCCCCGGCAACACTCGCGGGCATCGCGTCGCGGAGCGCGCGCGCGACAGGGTCGAACCCGCTCAGCACGAGCATGAGCAGCGCCAGCGCGGCGAGCACGAACGCGACGACCTGCGTCCGCGTGGAAGCTGAGCACGCCGACGCAACCGCGAGAAAGCCGCCGCCGAGCAGCCACGAGCCCAGATAGGCGCACGCGATCGCGCCGTGATCGGGCTCGCCCAGCAGCGCGACGGTGATCCAGAGCGGGACCGTCAGCGCCAGCGCCAGCCCGAGCGCCAGCCACGCGGCGAGGAACTTGCCCGCAACGACCGCCCACGGGCGCACGGGGAGCGTCAGCAGCAGTTCGCCCGTGCCCGTCCGCCGCTCCTCAGCCCAGAGGCGCATCCCGATCGCCGGCGCCAGCGCCAGCAGCAGCCACGGGTGAAAGACAAAGAACGAGCCCAGGTCGGCCCGGTTGCGCTCGAAGAACCCGCCGAGCGTGAACGTCAGCCCGGAGCTGAGCAGCAGAAAGACGACGACGAAGATCGGGCCGATCGGCGTGGCGATCAGCGTGCCCAGCTCGCGTTTGCAGACGGTCCATACGCCGCTCACGCCACACGCTCCGCTTCGGCATCTGTGTTCGGATCGGGTTTGCGATCGGGCTCGGTCAGTTGGCGGAAGACCTCGTCGAGTCGCCCGGGCTCGACGTCGAGGCGTTCGACGTGCAGCGACGCGGCCCGCGCGCACGCGGCGGCTTCCGCACCGAGCCCCGCACGCGCCGAAGCCGACACGCCCGCCTTCGGACGGATCACGACCGTGCGCACGCCGTCGCCTTCCGCACGCTCGACCAGTTCAACATCCCTTATCGCCCCGAACGCGGCGCGCACGTCGGCGGTGTTGTCGACCGTGCGCACGCGGAGGGTGACCGTCCCGCGCGCCGGGTCCAGGGCGCGGAGTTCGGCGGGCGTGCCGTCGAAGACGGTGCGCCCGCGGGCGATGACGGCGGTGCGGGTGCAGAGCGCGTCAACTTCTTCGAGCAGGTGGGTGCTGACGATGACGGCGCTGGTCTGGCGCAGCTCGGCGACGAGTTCGCGCACGGCTCGCTTCTGGTTGGGGTCGAGCCCGTCGGTGGGTTCGTCGAGGATGAGGGCCGGGGGCTCGTGGAGGATCGCTTGCGCGAGCCCGACGCGTCGGCGGTAGCCCTTGCTGAGGGTGTCGATGGGCTGATGGGCAACGTGCTCGATGCGTGCGCGCGCGATCGCGCGATCGACCGCAGCCGTGCGCGCCCGCCCGCGCAGCCCGCGGACCTCGGCGATGAAGCGGAGCATGGCGCGCGGGGACATCTCGGCGTACAGCGGCGAGCCCTCGGGCAGATACCCGAGCGCGCGCTGAGCACGGACGGGCTCTCGATGCACGTCCACGCCCGCGAGGCGTGCCGAGCCGGCGGTGGGCGCGAGATAGCCGGCGCACATGCGTATGGTGGTCGTCTTACCCGCGCCGTTGGGCCCGAGCAGGCCCAGCACCTCGCCCCGCGCGACCGCAAGCGAGACCCGATCGACCGCGACGATGCCGCCGGGGAATCGGCGGATCAGCTCGCGGGCCTCGATGACGGGTTCGGCAGGCACGGCGTTCGGGCTCCGGTTCGTCTGCGCGGCCATCACGGTTCGGGAAACGTCTTGCATCGTCCGCGGCGATCGTGCACAATAGGAACTTCGCCCCGCGGGCGGGACGCGCCCGGATGGCGCGGCGGCGACACAGAGGGGATTCTCCATGTTCCAGATCATGACCCGACGGGTTGCGGGCGCGATGCTCGCGGCGGCGTGCCTGCTGATCGCGACGAGCGCGCCCGCGTGGGGCAAGCCGGCGATTTTTGAGGATCTCACGCTCGACGCGGCGATGGGCAAAGCCGGCGAGCGGGAGCGCCTGCTGATCGTGAAGGGGACGGCCGAGTGGTGCGGGCCGTGCAAGATGATGGACCGTACGACGTGGGTGGACGAACGCGTGGTCGAGTGGATCCGCGAGCACGGGCTGGCGATCGCGGTGGACGTGGACGAACGGCCCGAGGAGGCGCGGACGCTGGGCATCCGCGCGATGCCGACGATCATCGTTTTTCGGGGCGAAGAAGAAGTCGGACGCTTCATGGGCGCACGGGATCCGCGGGGCACGCTGGCGTTTCTGGAAGCGGCGCGGACTGGTCAGGCGCTGGCGGGTGCCGAGCGCCCGCCGCCGGCGCCGCTGCCCGAGGGCGACGGCGTGCGCGAACGATACGACCGAGCGCAGCAACTGCTCCGCAACCGCGAGTACGAGGCGGCCACCGAGGGACTCCTGTGGCTCTGGAACCACACCGTGGAGCACGAGCCGTCGTATTCGGCCGTACGCGGATCCTTCATGGCTGGGAGCATCCGGGAACTCGCCCACGCGCACCCGCCCGCGATGGAAGCGTTCCTGGCGATCCGAGACCAGAACGAGCGACGCCTCCGCGACGGCTCTGGCACATTCGACGACCTCGATGACTGGGTGACTCTCTCGATGCACCTCGGGCGGGAGGACGATGTCCTTGCCTGGATCGAGCGTGTTTCGGATGATGAACAAGGGATCGCGAGCATCCAGCGCGTCGGCTTCCGTGTTCGCGACATGCTGATTGCGCGTCGTCGGCTCGATCTGCTGTCTCACACGGTGCGTCATGCTCACCTTGAAGCCATGGGTAGCCTGCACATTTTTCGGAGCACCCAAGCCGCGGATGCAGCGTATCGCGCTCCGCGTCGTCCTGATCCTGAACTCGACAGGTTGGATGCCGAGGTTCGCAACCGGTCTTTGCGTCGGCAGGGAACCGTGTACGCCGCGATCTATGCCGCACTCCGCTCGGCTGATCGGCATGACGAGTCGGATCAGTATGTCCGTGCGCTCTTCGACGGGCATCAGGATGATTTTCTCCCGATGCTGGCCGCTGGGTTTCTCGACGGGCTGCGCGAGTGGGGCGTGGAGCCGCCCGCGATCGTGATCGAGCGGGCGCGCCCGGCCCAATAACCACTGACGCCCGCCCCGTCGCGTTCTCTGTTCCCCGGGATCGGTGCAGACCGACCGGGGGGAACGCTCCACGCGCGCGGCGGGTCGCCCGCGGGTCGATCGCACCGCATGTTGTGGGCCCCGCGAGTGGGAGCGTCGGCCGTCGGTGGCCGAAGGCTCGCGGGACGCCTCTTCTGCGGAGCGTGCGAGATGGGACGATTCTCGGTCCCGACGCCTACGGGCGACGGGCTGCTGGTCCTCGAGACCGCTGGCGACGGCGTCCACGCGCCGGTGCATTGTGCGCGGATTCACTGCGAGCAGGTGACGGGCGGGCAGGGCGAGGCCGTGCTGGCGCACCTGGATCGCTTCGCGGCTTCGAGCCGCGGGCGGATCGTGGTGGATTTTGCGAAGTGCGCGAGCCTGTCGCTGGATGCGGCCCGCGGGCTGGCGCTGCTGCACGATCGGTGCGAACGCCTCGGCGGGAAGCTCGTCCTGTGCGCGCTGCCTGTTGACGGGCGCGAGATCTTCCGCACCCTCGGGCTCGACAAACGCCTGCACACCGCACGCGACCGGCGCGAGGCGGCCCGCGTCCTGAACACCGATCGAGCCACAGCCGGACGCAAACGCGGGCTCCTCGCCCGAGTCTTCACCCGCGACGCGGCGTAACCAGGCCCACACCTCTCCATTCCATATTCAAGTTCAACCCAACGAGCCCCCCGCGTGAGCGGGGGGTTCTTCTTCTGCTGATTATGCTTCACGCCCCTTGCCGTGGAGACGTCTGGTCGCGCAAGAGAAGCCCCTCGCTCACGCGAGGGGCTCGTGTGGTGTTTTGTGCTAGGGAAGTGTTGCGCCCGGGTTCGTGGCGCCCGGAATCAGTTACACAGGTTCAGGCTCGCTTCTTCTTGCCCTTGCCGGCCGGGAGCCCGCCCTGCCCGCGTTCGACGGCTTCGATCGCGGTCATCACTTCCCGGCAGATCGGGAAGAGGCGGTCGAGCTGGGTGAGGCGGAAGAGATACTCGACGTTGCGCCCGGCGTTGACCAGCGCGATGCGCCCGCCACGGGATTGCATGCTGGTGAGCAGCTCGACGAGCGCGCCCAGGCAGGCCGAGTCCATGTACTCGACGTTCTGGAGGTCGAGCACGAAGTGGCGCGGGGCGGCGCCGTGCCCGGTGAGGTCGCCGTCCATGCTCGGGCGGGTGTTGGGTCGGTCGGCGGCGTAGGCGCTTCGGCTGGCGATCTCGTCGACCAGCTCCCGCGCGTCGCCGCCCGAGATCACGTCGGCGATGACGGTCACGACCAGCGTCTGCCCGAGGGTCTCAAAGTTCGCGAGCTTGCGCCCGGCGGCGACCGTCGGCGCGTTCGCGGCCGGAGCCATCGCGCCCGGGGCGTGGGTGTTGCCGGTCGGGATTGCGCTGGGCTGGTTCAGGTCCGGGTTGAGCGGATGGATCGCCGGGAGGGCGGGGGCCTGGTCCTGGGTGTCCTGCGGCTTGCGTCGAGACTTTCCAAACATACGTGGTTCCCCGGGCGTCGCCGTGCGGTCGTCCTAGAGGACGCCGCGGGCGGGTGGTGGCGTGGCGGTCGGTCCGCGTCGGGTCTGGGTCGTCGCTCAGCCGGCCTTGCTGGCGGACCCCTCCGGGTTCGACAGCCCGATCGACGAAGAACGGATCGGCTTGGCCCGCCCGTACAGGCGGGCGTTCTCGCTCAGCGGCGCGGGCGCCGGGGTCGGCGTCGGCGCGGCTCGGGCGTGGTCGGGCTGCGGGCGGGGCGAGTGGGTGCCGGACGGGGTCTCCCGAGCGGGCTCGGCGTTCGGGCCCTGGGGCTGTCCGGGCTCCGGGCGGGAGGGTTGAACGACACGGTCGCCGCCGTCGGCGTGCAGGCGTCGGGAGCGAGCCTGGTCGATGGACCGGTCGAGCTTCCCGAGGATGTGCCGGATCTGGTCGAACTCGGCGCCGGTTGCGGGCATAGACGTCCACCTCCTTGACAGACTCGTTTCGGTCCGCGAGCGTCGCCACTTCCTTCCCGAGCCCCGTGACCGGGTGAACGGGAGGAAAGCTTGCGGGCTGTGCCGTCTGGCACAATCAGCGGGCGAGGGGTACGCTGTGCCCCCCGGCACCGGGCGGGTGTTCTCGGGCCGGGCGATCGCTCAGGCCCACGCACGCAGCGTGACGGGCGCACCGGGGTCCGGGCGAGGGGGCCCGAGCCCTCGCGAGACAGGGGAGCCGCTATCTGATGGCCGAGGTCGTGCTCGATCGGGTCCGCAAGGTCTACCCCGGCAACGTCGAGGCCGTGCGCGAGGTCAGCCTCCGCATCGGTGACGGCGAGTTCGTCGTCCTCGTCGGGGCCTCGGGGTGCGGCAAGAGCACCACCCTCCGCATGGTCGCCGGGCTGGAGGACATCACCGGCGGCACCATCTCCATCGGCGACCGCGTCGTCAACGACGTCCACCCCAAGGACCGCGACATCGCGATGGTCTTCCAGAACTACGCGCTCTACCCCCATATGAGCGTGTACAAGAACATGGCCTTCGCCCTCCAGCTCCGCAAGATCCCCAAAGCCGAGATCGACCGGCGCGTCCGCGAGGCCGCCGAGATCCTGGGGATCACCCCCTTCCTCGATCGCAAGCCCAAAGCCCTCTCGGGCGGTCAGCGTCAGCGGGTCGCGGTCGGGCGGTGCATCGTGCGCGAGCCCAAGGCGTTCCTGTTTGACGAGCCGCTGTCGAACCTGGACGCCAAGCTGCGCGTGACGACGCGGGCCGAGCTGAAGGCGCTGCACATGCGCCTGAAGACGACGACGATCTATGTCACGCACGATCAGGAAGAGGCGATGACGCTGGGCGACCGCGTGGTCATCATGGCGAACGGCATCATCCAGCAGGCCGCCAGCCCGTTCGACGTCTATCAGCGCCCGGCGAACCGGTTCGTGGGGGCGTTTATCGGGACGCCGCCGATGAACCTGATCGAGGGCACGATCGAGCTCGTCGGCGGGGAGCCTTCCTTTATCGAGCAGGCGTCACGCGGCGATCGGCCCGGGCAGCGTCTCCGCGTCGCGCCCGAGCACGCGCCGGCGCTGCGTCCGTACGCGGGGCAGCCGGTCACGCTGGGGCTGCGCCCGCAATCGTTCAAGCAGGCCGCGTTCGGCGAGGCGCTACGCCAGGCGCAGAGCGAGGGGCGCGACCTGCGGATCCACGTCCGCGTGGTGGAGCCGCTGGGCGAGGACATGGACGTGACCTGCGCGACGGACCACCACAACCTCGTCCTGCGCATCAGCGCCCACCAGCACCTGCCGGCGGGCGAAACGACCACGATGCGCGTGGATATGGCGCGGGCGCACTATTTCGAGCCCGGCGAGTTCGGACGGAACATCGTCGCGTCGTTCGAGCAGGAGCGTGCCGGCGCGGGCGACCCCCTCGCCGACGCGGCCCACCCATGAGTTCACCCCCACCACAACCACCATCACAACCCCCGCGCGCGCCCACACCACCCGAACCGGATTCGCCGGGCGTGCCAGCCCAGACGGGCGTGCCGATCGCAACGCCCGCGCACGCGCTCGGGCACCAGGCGCAGGTGCGCGAGCTGTTCTGGCACAACGTCGTGCGCGAGATGCTGACGAACCTGAGCGCCCTGAGCCTGCGCCGCTCGACGCTGCCGGGCGTGGAGCAGCAGGTGATCGACACCCCGGAGGGCTCGATCCAGACGGCCGACGCGTCGGACGCGGACCTGTTCGATGGTCGCCTCGCGGTGGTGACGTCGCTGGGTCACCGCGTGCCGATCGCGGACGTGCACCCGTTGTTCGCGTGCAGCATCAACACGGACGAGGCGAGCCGGGCGTTGTCGGCCGACGTGCAGTGCACGGTCTTCCGCATCCGCACGCCGAACGGCGAGACGTACACGCTCCCGCTCCACGAGATCCGTGCCGTGCACAGCATCGAGCCCGAACTGCTGGAGCGCCTCGAACAATCCGCCGAGGGCGAAACCGACCGCGACCGCCCCGATCGCCCCTTCGGCTTCGCCGCCTTCACCGGCACCCGCCGCGAGACGAGCGATCCCTACTACCCGCCCTCCTGAACGCGCCCAAGCCGGAAAACCCCGCCATAACCGTTCAAAACACGGCGGGCGCACTGTCGCGCGCCCGCCGCGGGATCGACCTTGCGATCAGCAGTCGGCGTTTACGGGCAGCCGACCAGGAACGCCGCGACGAACGCGTCGAGATCGTCGGTCGTGATGCCGCCGATGCCGTCCATGTCGGCGCGAGGGTCCTCGGCGTTGTACCAGACGAGATAGAGAAGCATGTCGTCGATGTCGATGACGCCGTCGCCGTTGACATCGGCGATGCACGCGAGCGTGTTGATCTCGGCGAGGTCGGCCGCATCGATCACGCCATCGCCGTTGAAGTCGACCCGGGGATCGAACCCCGCCTGCCCGAACGATGTGCCGAGCGCAGCGCTGAACGCGATGCGATCATCAAACGAGATCTGCCCATCGCCGTTGAGATCGCCCATGAGGGCGTCGGTCATGTCGATGGTATCGACAGAAACCTCAAAACCTGTCGCCCCTGCAGTATTGACAGGGATCGGGATCGTGAAATCGATGGGCCCCGGAGCGCTCCCGCCCCATATCGGCGGCTCTGCACCCTCGAAAATCCCACTGAGCTCGATGTCGCCGTTTTCATCGATCGTGAAAGCGCCCTGAGCCGTAATCTCAGTCGGTGGGCCGTTCTCCTGAAACAGCTTGATCGTGACTGTTGTGAACACGCCGGTGGTCCCACTGCCCGCTCCCCCGCCGGGGTTGATCGGGGAAATAGACCCCGGACCAGTTCCGCACGGCTCGAACGCGACACAGATCTTGGCCGGCAGGCACTCGCACGGCGAAGACAGCGTCTCTGTGTTCACATTCACTCGAACTCTTGCAGTTGGCACGAGTAGCCATGTGCATTCACTATTCAAGTTTGCTTCGTAGTGACCAGTGGACGTTGCGCCTGCAAGGCCCATGTGTGTGCACAACCACTGCCCGTCGCACACGCCGTCGCAGTCCCGATCCAGAACGCCTTCAGTCGTCCAACCCGTACTCCTGGATGTCGCGACAAAGCTTGCACTTGTCGATCTGATGTACGTATTGGCGCTCGCACTACCCGGCACCGGGGGCACGCCGGGACCACCGCACCCGGTCGCGGCTGCAAAAGCGGAGACCGGGGCATCTAGCAGGTCGCCCGCTGCGGAGGTTGTTTGCCTCACAAACGGGTTGGAATTATCATCGCAAGGGCAACAAACTTCGCCACTACCCGATGCGAGCGTTGTCACGTACGCATCCGCAACGGCCACGCCGAATGCCGATTCGATCGTGCATCCTTCGCCGAGAATCAGATCAAACTTCCAGGAAACCATGTAATCAATGCGTGAATTCGTTGATGCGCACGTGCCGCCACCTCCAATCGGACCCGTCCCCTGCGCTATTGCCGGCGAGGCAAGCCCCGCCATGCCAACAAGAACCGACGCCACCGCGATTGCGCGATGATTCCGCATAATCCGCCTCCGATCTTGGAAACCGCGAACCCACCTGCCGCCCATCCACGAGTGCGGCAGGCCATGAAAGATCATTTGAGACTAGCGATTTTCTCACGACTCAGCGAGCGGGAAACTACCCGATTTGATCGCTGATCTCGCACCGATTTCCGACATCGCACCGCACTCCACCTGCATAAACTGTTTGACAGCACCCGGTACAGGGCGATGATCCCGGCCGGGCGTCTTGACAACCCGCGGCAGCGATCCATGATCAACCCGGTCGCCCTGCCCGCGTCCGCGCGGAAGCCCGGGTATGGAGCCACCCATGCGCACCCTCGTCGCCATTCCCGTCTACAACGAGCAGAAGCACGTCGCACGCGTGCTCGAGCGCGTGCTTCAGCATGCGCCGGACGTGCTCGTGCTCGACGACGGCTCCACCGATGCGACCAGTGCGCTGCTCGCGCAGTTCCCGGTCGAGGTCATCCGCCACTCGGTCAATCGCGGGTACGGGCGGAGCCTCGCCGACGCGTTTCGGTGGGCGCAGGTGGACGGGTTCGACTGGGTGATCACGATGGACTGCGACGAGCAGCACGAGCCGGCCGCGATCCCGGAGTTTCTTGAAGCCGCCGCGCGCGACGACGCCGACGTCGTCAGCGGCTCGCGCTACCTCCGCCCGCACGAGGGCGACGACCCGCCGCCACCCGAGCGGCGCAGCATCAACGCCCACATCACCGACGAGCTGAACCGCCGCCTCGGGCTCGAACTCACCGACGCGTTCTGCGGCTTCAAGGCGTACCGCGTCAGCTCGCTCGCCGGGCTCCGACTCGACGAACCCGGGTACGCCTTCCCGCTCCAGTTCTGGGTGCAGAGCGTCGCCGCCGGGCTACGCATCCGTGAGATCCCCGTGCGACTGATTTACAACGACCTCAACCGCACCTTCGGCGGCCCGCTGGACGACCGCGACGTCCGCCTCCGCCACTACCGGTGCGTGCTCGCGAAAGAACTCGAACGCTGCGCCGCACACCTGCCCCGCGGCGCCGGCGACGGGCTCGTCCTCCCCGGCGACTGCCGAGAGACCGCCACCCAGCACGGCTAGCCTCAGCCCAAAAGGTGGCACAGCTCTCTGAGCTGTGTGAAGCCTGGCAAACAGCAGACACAGCTCGGAGCGCTGTGCCACCATAAAGAGATCCTTTGCCCGACGACGACGCCCCGAGCCCGTGCCCGATCGAGCTGACGTGCCGCCCCGCTGCGCACGCGTGGCCCGAGCTTGTGCGCACGTTCACAGCCCGCGTCGATCCCGATCAGCGTGCCGATCAACAGACGCTGCGAGCCGAGCTCGGGCTCGCGACCGATCGACCCGTGGTCCTAAGCGGGCACCAGCCCGGGCTCTGGCACATGGTCATTCTCGCGAAGCGGTTCGCGCTGGAAGCGTGCGCAGCGCGTGCTGAGAGCGCGCCGGCGTGGGTGATCGTGGACCACGATGCCGACGACGCGGGCGCGCTCCGCGTGCCGACGCCTTCGCCCGACGCGCCGGGCGGGATCGAGGCGCGGACGCTGCGCCTGGCGTCCGCGGACGCTTCGCGCCCGCTCGGGCTGCGCCCGCCGACGGCGGATCTCTCGTCCATCCGCGAAGCCGTGGCTCGCGGGCTCGATGCGTGGATACCCGCCCGCCTGAACGCGATCGCGGACGCGGTGGAACGCCACGCCGACGCCGATTCGCTTGCTGCGCAGCTGCACGGCGCCGCGGAATCGCTGCTGCGCGATGCGCTCGGCGACACGCGCGTTTCGCCCGCGATGCCAATCTTCGGCTCGCTCTCGATCGCGCGTTCGGCACTCTTCCAGCATGTGCTTGAGCGGATGCGTGATGATCCCGAGCGATGCCGATCGTCGTACAACAGCGCAGTCGATCGCGTCGGCACGGGCGCGGGTGTGCGAGCGCTCGCGCCGGGTGAACTCCCGATCTGGGCACTGCGCAACGGGCGGCGTTTCGCAGCAAGCGACGCCTCACTCCGCGATGAAGACGCCTTCGCACCGCGCGGGCTGATGATGACCGGGCTGCTCCGGCGCGCCGCGTGCGACCTGTTCATCCACGGCACCGGCGGCGGAGGCACGCACGATCAGGCCGGGTACGACGCCGTGACGGACCTCTGGCTCGCCGAGTGGCTCGGGTGGCGCACGCCAGCACCATCGGTTGTCGCGACCGCGACGGCGCGCCTCCCGTTCCCGGGCGAGGCGGTGCCGCCGACGGCGCGCGAGCTGGCCGCCCTGCGCTGGCGCGCCCACCACGCCGCCCACGCGCCCGCGATGCTCGGCGATCGCGTGCGCGAAAGCGAGAAACGCGCGATCCTGGAAAAGCTCCACGCCTCGACCGACCGCGCCGAGCGTGCGGCGTTGTTCCATGAGTTGCACGCACTGCTTTCGGGTGTGCGCGGTGCGCACGCCGAGCGTTTACGATCGCTGCACGCTCAAGCCGACGCGGCGGCCGCCCGGATCCGCGCCAGCGGGCTCCGCGCCGATCGCACGTGGAGCTTTGCGCTCCACCCACCGGAGCGCGTGCGCGCGCTGCGCGACGCTGTGTTTGCGGCGTTCGATCACGCGACGCCTGTACCGAAGGGAGCCCGCGATGCATAAAGAAGTGCGCCATGTGCTGATTGCGCTGCCGATCATCGTGGTAGTGGCCGCTGCGATCACGCTGCTCCGCGGCCCGAGCACACCCCGCACGCCGACACCAGCGCCCGCGCCAGCCGCAGAAGCGGACGGCACGATCCGCATCGCGGCGCTCAGCCCGGCGTTCGGCGCGATCCTCGCCGACCTGCACGCGGCCGACCTCGTCGTCGCACGCCACGGGTTCGACCGGCACCTCCCCGCCTCGATCCCCGTCGGCGGCGATCAGGGCGGGATCGATTACGAAGCCCTGCTGCGCGCCCAGCCCACGCACGTCCTCACCCAGTGGGGTGCGCGCGAGCTGCCGCCCAGGCTGGTGACGCTCAGCGAGCGCGAGGGCTGGTCGTTGCACGACCATCGCCTGCTGACGGCTGAGGACATCGCCGCCGCCACGATGGACGTCGCCGCGATCGCCGGGCGCAAGGACGAAGCGCGAGCGCTGGTTGATCGCCTGGAGCGGGTGCTTGCCGAGCCGGACGACGCCTCCGTTCTCGCGGCTCGTCGATCGCTCGGGCCGGTGCTCCTGCTCGGCGCGGTCCAGCCCGCGGCGGCGTTCGGCCCGGGGAGCTGGCACCACGAGTTGCTCGTCCGCCAGGGGTTCACCAACGCCGCCCCGGAGCACGCCGGCGCGTGGGTCAACCTCGACGCCGAAGACGTGCTGCGCCTGAGCCCTCGCGCGATCGTGCTGGTGCGCGCCACGCCCGGCACGCCGAGCGAACCCGGACAAAAACCTGCGCCGGGATCGATCCCCGTCCGCGTGCACACGGGTGACGAGGCGGGCGCGGCGCTGGGGCGTCTCGCAACACTCGACACCCCGGCCCGCGACCGTGGCGCCCTGATCGTGCTCGATCACCCGCTCAGCATGATCCCCGGCACCCACGCCGCCGCGCTGGGCGAAGCACTGGCGCGAGCCCTCGACGAACTCATCCACGATTAGCGCACGCGGGGCTCAACCACGCGTCCGAGTTCGTCCTCACGCGCCCCGGTTCGCCCGGCTCGCTACATTTGCCCCATGCCCGAGCCCGCGCCGACGCCGCGTCCGGAGTTTGACCCGATCGACCTGCTCGCCGCGGCGTTCCGCGGGGCGATCGCCTCATTGGAAGGCGCGCCGGCGGACGCGGACCCGCTGATCACGCCCAGCAAGCAGGCGGCTCTGGGCGATTTTCAGTGCAACGCCGCCATGCCCCTCGCCAAGGCCCTCGGACGCAAGCCGCGGGACGTCGCCGCCGAGCTCGTCGCCCGCGTGGGGCCCTCGCTGGTGACGCTGATTGAATCGCTGAACGAGTCTTCCATTGCCGGCCCGGGGTTCATCAACATCCGCCTCCGCCCGGAGGCGCTCGCCCGCCTGCTCGAACGCCTCGACACGCCCGCTCTGGGCCTGGAGCCGCCCGAGCCCACGGAACGCCAGACTGTCGTCGTCGATCTCTGCGGCGTCAACCTCGCGAAGCAGATGCACGTCGGGCACCTGCGATCGACCGTCATCGGCGACGCGCTGGCGCGACTGTTCGAACGACTCGGGCACCAGGTCGTCCGCCAGAACCACGTCGGCGACTGGGGGCTGCCCATCGCGATGGTGACGCGGAAGCTCATGGAGCTTCGAGCCGCCGGCTCGATCGACCTGGCGCGCGTCACCCTCGACGATCTCGACCGCCTGTACCGCGAAGCCAAAGCCGAAGCCACGCCCCCCGCCGGGCTGAAGATGTGGCGCGCCTGGGCGGCCCACCCAAAAGTCGCGGCCGAGTTCGAGGACGGGCTCGCAACGATGGAGACCGAAGCCGAGCGGGCCGAGGCGAACCTCGCCGCGAGCAAGCAGACCCTCGTCCGCCTCCAGAACCACGACGCGGATGTCGAGGCGGTCTGGAAGCGTTTGTACGAGGTCACGATGGGCGCGTGCCTGGAGAACTGCCAGCGCCTGCGCACGCGCATCACCGAGCGCGACAGCGCCGGCGAGAGCAGCTACCGCGAAGAGTTGGCGCCCCTCGTGAGCGACCTGATCGGGCGCGGCGTCGCGGAGGAGGAAGCGGGCGGGGCGGTGGTGGTGCGTGTGGAGGGGATCGAGGAGCCGTGCCTGATCCGCAAGAGCGACGGCGGGTTCCTGTACGCGACGACGGACGTCGCGGCGATCCGGCGGCGCGTGCGCACGATCGGGGCCGACCGCGTCGTCTACTGCGTCGATGCGCGCCAGGCGCTGCACTTCCGCCAGGTCTTCGGGGCGGCTCAGCAAGCCGAGTACGCGATGACCGCCGACGGCAAGCCGGTCGCCCTCGAGCACGCGGCTTTCGGGATGGTGCTGGGCGAGGATCGTCGCCCGTTCAAGACCCGATCGGGCGAGAACGTGCGTCTGAGCGCGCTGCTGGATGAAGCGATCGCGCGGGCCGGGGAGAAGGTCGCCGAGACCAACCCCGACCTGAGCGAGGCGGACCGCGCGCCGATCGCGGAGGTCGTCGGGATCGCCGCGATCAAGTACGCCGACCTGAGCAACGATCGCATCAAGGACTACGTGTTCAGCTTCGACCGGATGATCGCGCTCCAGGGCAACACCGGCCCGTACCTGCTGTACGCCCTCGCCCGGATCCGCAGCATCTTCCGCAAGGCGCAGGAGCAGGGCATCCGCCCCGACCGAGGCACGCCGATCCGCGTGGTCGAGGCGGCGGAGAAGACGCTGGCGCTGGCGCTGCTGGGCTATCCCTCCAGCGTGCGCCGGTCGGCGGAGCATCTGGAGCCGCACCGCCTGTGCGCGCACCTCTACGACCTGGCGCAGGCGTTCAGCGGGTTCTTCGAGAACTGCCCGGTGCTGAAAGCCGATGGCCCCATCCGGGAATCCCGCCTGCGCCTCTGCGACCTAACGGCCCGCGTGCTCAGCGACGGGCTGGAAACCCTGGGCATCCCCGCCACCGAGCGCATGTAAGCCCGCCCGCCCACGCGCCAACTCCCCCTATTCACTCCCTCTCCCCGAGTGCCTAGTGCCCAATCCCTAGTGCATTCCCCAAAAACAACCGGCCGCCCCTTTCGGAGCGGCCGGCGTGATTGCAGTCTGACGCGTTCGGGCGAGCCCGATCCGCGGATTAGAAGGCGAGCTGCATCTGGAGACGGACGCCGACTTCGCCAGTGTTGTCCAGGTTGCCGAGCAGGCCGCTGTTGGGAGCGACGAGCCCGTCGTACTCCTTGTTGATGCCGATCACGACGTCGCCGGTGAACTTGGCGGCGTGCGAGCCGGGGATGAAGTAGTAGTTGGCGCCGAGGGTGATGAAGTTCTGGACGTCCTCTTCGAAGAAGTCGTCATCGAGGAGGAGGAGGTCCCAGCGGCCGAACAGCTCGACCTGCTCAGTCAGGAAGATGCCGCCCTGAACGAGGATGCCGAAGTTGTCGCTGCTGTCGTCACCTTCGGGGTCGAAGTTCTGACCGACGAAGGCGGCGAAGACGTTCCAGCCGTCACCCTCGTACTGGAAGTCGATGGTGTAGAGGAGGACGTTGGCGTCGAAGGACCCGAGGGTCTCGCCGCCGAACTGGTAGTGCAGGGCCGCGCCGACGACGCCGGCGTTCTCCGAGCCCTGGAAGCTGGTGAAGTCGTTGAACTGGTCCCACTGACCGGCGAACTTCCAGTCGGCGCGGACGGTGAAGCCGAAGTCCGCGGCTTCATCGGTGAAGAAGCTGTTCGCGCTGCCGGCGCCCTGGTTCACCGAACCGTGGATGCCGAAGTCCTCGCCGCGGAAGCCGACGGCGACGCCCTGGACGCGGCCCGGGCTGAAGAGGTTGCTGACGATGCTGCGGCCAGCGGCGAGCTGGTGCTGGTCATCGACGCGGAACTCCTCAGCGAGGACCGGGGCGCGGAACTGGCCCCACTTGATGTAGACGTCGTCGTTGATCATGTACTGGCCGTAGGCGTCCTCGAGCGCGAGGTTGCCGCCGGCGTCGAACCCGAACTGGATCTTGTAGGTCAGATCCTGGTTGATCATGTTGCCGTCGAAGGTGAAGCGGGTCTGGTTGTTCTCAAAACCCTGGGCGAAGTCGGCGTTGTCGGGGTTGACGAACTCAAAATCGCCGTCGCCGTCGTCAACGAAGATCCCGCGGTCGTTGTCACCGAAGTTCAGGTAGTAGCGGAACTGCTGGAGGACGCGGACGTTGAGGCGGTTGTTGCCGTCGGCGCTGGCGATGAAGAAGCCAGTGCCGCTGTTGTAGCCGCTGGTGCCGCCGGCCTGCAGGAGGCTGGAGCGCCCGTCGGCGTCGGCCAGGAGGTCCATCGCGAAAGCGCGCTCCCGGTCGGGGGTTTGGGCGATCGCGGCGCTGCTGATGCAGGCGACCACGCCCGCGAAGGTCACGAGCTTGCTGGTGCGGTTCATTCTGAGACTCCTTTGCGTCAAATTCCATCCCGGTCAGCGCCGCTCGCGGTCCGCCCGAACGGGCGATGTTCCACACGCGATTCGGCCCGCACACGAGACCCGGCGGCCTGTCCGCCGGAATGGACTGCTGTCGTTCCCGGGCCGCTCCCGGCCCACTCCCACGCGGCCCTCCAGGCCGCACCTGACTTCTCAACTCACCCGCACACGCGGATGAAACGATGCGTTCCTCAAAACCCGTCTAACCCACCCACTCAGCCCGCTTCGCCCAGAAGGGCCAGACCAACTTCGCTGAGCTAGTGAGTATTCACTTCATCGGTCGAGCGAAAGCGTACGCCACACGATTTGACTTGGCGAGTCCACTCGCCAGCCCATTTTTTTTCGGGCATTCACGAACTCCGAGCGAACTCTTCGGCTTGCCCAGCCGATAGCCCCCACATTTGTTCCCGGACTCTGGTGGTTTCACTCAGAAAAATACCCTTTTCAGGTGGTTTTTGTCGCTCTCAGCCACCTTCCCATGTCGTATTCACCCCAACCCAGCCCATCGCGCCGTTCAGCCCGCAAAGCCCACCCCGGCGGGCGATTGCGCAAGCTGAACAAAGTCTGAGCGCCGCGTGCGCGAGGGGTGGGCGTGCGGGCGCGTACATTGATAGTGGTTTTCTGCGGGCGGCCGCCCCTGGGGCTGGAGGCGCGATCCGATGAGCGACGGCCGGCACATCCTGGTGGTCGACGACGAGCCGGATCTTGCGGAATTGGTCGCGATGAACCTGGAGCGTGCCGGGTTCGAGGCGACCGTCGCCCACGACGGACGGGCGGCTTTGGTCTCGGCCCAACGCCGACGCCCGGACCTGATCATCCTCGACGTCATGATGCCCGAGCTGAGCGGGACGGAAGTCGCGAGCCGACTCCGCTCCAACCCCGCAACGAGCACGGTGCCGATCGTGATGCTGACCGCGAAAGCCGAGGAGGTTGACGAACTCGTCGGGCTGACCGTGGGCGCGGACGACTACATCACCAAGCCGTTCAGCGTGAAGGTGCTGATCGCGCGCGTCGAAGCCGTCTTGCGCCGGAGCAGCGGTCGCCAGCCGGGCGATGACGAAGCCGGGCTGCTCCGCGTCGGCCCGGTGCAGCTCAACACCCAGACGCACGATGTTTCGGTCGATGGGAAGGTCGTCAAGCTCACGCTGACGGAGTTCCGCCTGCTCTCGGCCCTGCTCTCGGCCGACGGCAAGGTGCTGAGCCGAAACGCCCTCATGACCCACGCGATGGGCCCGGGTGTGACCGTCACCGAGCGCACGATCGACGTCCACGTCACCAGCATCCGCAAGAAGCTCGGCGACCACGCGGCGCTCCTCCACACCGTTCGCGGCGTCGGGTACCGGATCACGCTGAGCGAGCCCACCGAGGCCTGAATTTCAACCTGAATCTGCGTCTCCAACGGGCCCGGGGCGGACGGGGCTCGGCGGATATGCCATGATGATGCGTCATGCGCCGACGCCGACGGACGGTCAGCCCGGGATGGATCGCGGCCCTGCTCGCCGGGGCGGGCGCGGGCACCGGGCTTCTCACCGGGTGGCTCGGGCTCCCGCCCGCGGGACGCTTGGTGTTCGCAGTCAGCTCAGTGGTCGCGTTGGCGTGGTGGTGGATCGCCCGGCGCGAGGCGGCACGCCGGCGCGAGTGGTCGCGCCTGAGCGCGCGCCTGGAGGCGTTGACCGAGCGTCTGGCGGGCGGGGCGATCGGGCCGGCGCGGGAGCGCCGGGCGGTCGCGCCGGACGGGTTTCTCGCCTCAAGTTCAGCTATGCGCCGCGTCGCGCGGGCGGCCCGCGTACGGACGGATTCGATGGAGTCGGACCTCGCCGAGCTTCAGGCGATCTTCGACGGCATCGCCGAGCCCGTGCTGGCGCTGGGCTCGGACGGGACGGTGCTGCTGTGCAACGAGCGGGCCGAGCGTTTGCTGGGGCGCACGCCGGACCGTCTGGTGGGCGCGCTGCCGGAGGATCTGTTCACGAACCGGGAACTGGTCGCGATGTGCGAGCGGGCGGTTCGTGGTGAGCGCGGCTCGCGCCGGATGCGTCTGACGCTGCCCGGCGGGACGGGCGCGTTCGAGGTGACCAGCGAGCCGACGGGTGTCGGCGATGCGGTGCTGACGCTGCGCGACGTGACGGAACTCGCGACGGCTGTGCAGCTTCGGACGGACTTTGTCGCGAACGCGGGGCACGAGCTGCGCACGCCGCTCGCGTCGATCCGTGCGGCGATGGAAACGCTGCGCACCTGGGGCGACGACACGCCGGCGATGCGCGACCGGTTGCTGGGCATGATCGAGCTGAACGCCTCGCGCCTCGAGGCGATGGTTAACGACCTGCTCGACCTGTCCCGCCTGGAATCGCCCGAGGTCCAGCCGCGGATGGAGACGGTCGATCTCGAGAGCATCCGCGAGACGATGCAGGGGCTCTTCGAGCAGGCGTGCGCGGAGCGGAACCTCGAACTGGTCTTCGAGCTCGACCCCGGCGTGCGCACGCTCCGCACCGATCGGCACATGCTCGAGCTGATTCTGCGAAACCTGATCGAGAACGCGACCAAGTTCGCGTACGAGGGCACAGTCGTCACTGTGCGCACGCGGGCCGACGGCTCGGGACGCGGCGCGCTGCTGGAAGTCCGCGATCGCGGGATCGGCATCCCGATCGAGCAGCAGGGACGCGTCTTTGAGCGCTATTTCCAGGTCAATACCTCACGCACCGGCCCGCCCGAACGACGCGGCACCGGGCTCGGGCTCGCGATTGTCAAGCACGCAGCCCAGGCGCTCGGCGGCTCGGTCAGCCTCGAAAGTGTCTGGAAAGAAGGCACGACCATGCGCGTCCGCCTGCCCGGGTGCGTCATCACCAAGCCAACCCAGAACGAGCGATCACCGGACGATTCCGCTCCGAACAAGCCTCGCGCGTAAGCGGGTGAGGTTCCCAGCAGTAGACCTGTTTGTACGGTCAACCCCCCGCTGACGCGGGGGGCTCGTTCAGTGAAAGCTCGCTTGTTTGCGTGCGACAGTGTTTCGCGACGGTGCGCCTGCGCGGTTGCTCAGTCGTGCTCGTCCTGCCAGTCGTCGGCGTCGAGCTCTTCCTGGTCCGGTGCGTCTTCGCGCAGTTCCGCGAGCAGTTCCTCGTCGGTCATCGAGGCGAAATCGAACTCGACCGCGCCGCCGGTCTCCGGCGCGCGCACGGCGCGCTTGCCCGGGTCGCGGCTGCGCCCCTTGATGACCAGCTCGATAGGCACCTCGTCGAACGGCAGCGTCTCGCGGAAGCGGTTCATCAGGTAACGCCGATACTCGTTCGTGAACAGGTCCGGGTTGTTGACGATCATCACGATCGTGGGCGGGTTGGTGCGGACCTGGCTCGCGTAGTAGACGCGGGCCTGCGTGCCGAGCTTGTTGCTGGGCCCGCGGCGCTCGAGGATGCCCTCGATCAAGCGGTTGAGCTCGCCCGTGCTGACGCGCGTCGAAGCCTGGGCGAACATCTCGAACGCCAGCTCGACCATCGCGCGGATGTTCAGCCCCGTCTGGGCGCTGATGCACGCGATCGGCGCGAACGAGAGCCCCTTGAGCGCCTGGCGGATGTAGGTCTCAAAGTCCGCCGGCGAGACGGGACGCCCCTGCTTGTTCTTCCGCGCGCTCGCGGCGTCCCACTTGTTCACCACGATCACCACGGGCTTGTGGCTTTTCTGCACCAGCATCGCGAGCTGCTCGTCGACCTGGCTGATCTCCGTCAGCGCATCGACCACCAGCAGCACGCAGTCGGCCCGCTCGATGCTCCGCTTCGCCCGGTCGAACGCGTACCACTCGATCTGGTCCTGGAAGCTCTTCTTCCGGCGCGTGCCGGCGGTGTCGATGACCAGGAGCGACTTGCCGTCGAACTCCACGTGGACGTCCACCGCGTCGCGCGTGGTGCCGGCGATCTCGCTGACGATCATCCGCGCCTCGCCCGCGAGGGCGTTGACCAGGCTGCTCTTGCCAACGTTGCGCTTGCCGACGACGGCGAGCTTCATATCCACATCCGGCGCGCGCTCGTCGTCGGTCTTATCGGGGAGGATCGCGTAGAGCTGTTCGTTCAGGCTTCGGCGGAGGTAGTTGTTCTTGGCGCTGCAGAGCATGGGCTCGCCGAAGCCCAGGGCGCTGAGCTCGTACGCGTGCGCTTCCCACTTGGGCCCGTCGACCTTGGTCGCGACGACGCGGATGTCCGGGTCGCGGCTCGAGGTTTCGGACTTGGCTCGCCCGCCCTGCGGCCCGAGGCGGCGCTCGCGGAGCAGGCGCGCGATCTCCTCGTCCTGCGGGGTGATGCCGGCTTGGGAGTCGATGCAGAACAGGATGACGTCGGCCGTCCCGACGGCGTGGGCGATCTGCTGCTCGATGTCCTTGGTCAGGCTCGCCAGGTCGGCCCCGACCTCGTCGTAGCGCTTGCCCTCGGCGACGTAGACGCCGAAGCCGCCGGTGTCGGTCAGCTCGACGGTGCGGCGCTCGCCCTCACCGCCGGGCCCGTCGAGATCGACGAGCACGGAGACGCGGTCGCGCGTGACGCCGGGCGTGGGGTCGACGATCGCCACCTTCCGCCCGACGAGCATGTTGAGGAGGCTGCTTTTACCGACGTTGGGTCGGCCGACGATGGCGAGGCGAGGGACGGGCATGGGAGGGGATGGTAGGGAACTCGGAACGAAAAACTCAGAACAGCGGATCGGAGGGGAGAACTCCCCCGTGGCACGCGGGTGCCGCCCGTGCGAAATGAGCCAAAGGACCAAAACGGATCGGCGGTGCCATGGAAACGCGGAGGGCGTCCTCGCCCGGAGCTTTTCCATGCCGAGGGCGGACGGTGTTCATGAGGCAGAGGAGCCCCGGAAGCCCGGAAAAGCTCCGCCCGCGGCGGGCTGCGCGTCTCCGGGGCACCGGAGGGGCATGGACCTGTCGGATAGCATCGCGCCGTGGTTGCTGAGTCGCCAAGCCGCTTTCCGATCGTCGCCGGACCCACGGCTGGGGGGAAGTCCGCCCTGGGGGTGGCGGTGGCTCTGGAGCTGGAAAGCCGGGGGTTGCCGCGGGGGGAGGTGGTCAGTGCCGATGCGTTTCAGGTGTACCGCGGGCTGGATATCGCGAGCGCCAAGCCGACCGAGAGCGAACGCCGCGGCGTGCGTCATCACCTGATCGACGTTGTGGAGCCGACCGAGGCGTTTGCGCTCGCGGACTGGCTGCGCCTGGCGGAAGCGGCGATCGCGGAGATTCGGGGGCGGGGGGTGACGCCGATCGTGGTCGGCGGGACGCACCTGTACATCAAATCTCTGCTCGACGGGTTCATGGGCGGCCCGGGGTCGGACGAACGCCTTCGGGACGAGCTCCGCGCGATGGACCCGGGCGAACGCCGGGCGGAGCTGGAGCGGGTCGATCCGGCGGCGGCCGCCCGGATCCACCCCAACGACGAGCGGCGGACCGTCCGCGCCCTGGAGGTCTACCGCCTCACCGGGAAACCCATCACCGAGCAACAGGGGCAGTGGGACGCGGACGACACCCGCCCGAAGGACCGCTTCCTCGTCGGGCTGGCGTGGGGCGTGGAGGCGATCAATCGGCGGATCAACGCCCGCGTGCGACAGATGGTCGAGATGGGGCTGGTCGAAGAAACCCGGCGGCTGCTGGAAGGCGACACGCTCGGGGCGCAGGCTCGCCAGGCGCTGGGGACCAAGCAGCTCCTCCCGGTCCTGGAGGGGCTTTCGCCCGGGCAGGCCCCCCACCCGGCGAAGCTTGAGGAAGCGATCGAGCGGATCAAGATCGAGACTCGCCGGTTCGCCAAGAGCCAGCGGACCTGGCTGCGGCGGCTCCGCCAGACGCCGGGCTCGATCTGGATCGACGCGGAAGACGGCGACCCAGCGGACTGGGCGGGACGTGTGGTGGACGCCTGCATGTAGGGGGCCGCGACGGTGTCGCGGCGGGGACTGGTGCCCGGTACCCGGCTCCTGGCGCCCCCTTGTTTCCAAGTGTTTACCCTTGAATTTTCCATGAACAGGATCGCGGCTTGCCGGGTTTCCGCTTGACAGCGGGCGGCGGTGCCCCTTCCCTGTCTGGCGATCTGTCGAGCGGGGCGAGGGGGCCCCGGGACGGAGCGAGGCCGCGTCGGCGGCGGGGATGATCCTTTCTATATGGCCAAGCGCACGGCAAAAAAGACGACCCGGAAGACGACCAAGAAAGCCAGCGCCCGCAAGAGCGCCGAGGGCGAGGCGACCGAGGGCGGCAGCGCGCCCCGCGCCCGTGGGCGCGGGCTTGGGTACAAAGCCGGTCAAGCCAAGGGGCGCCACCTGGTCATCGTCGAGAGCCCGAGCAAGGCGAAGACGATCAACAAGTACCTCGGGGCGGACTACGTCGTGCTCGCGAGCGTGGGGCACGTGCGGGATTTGCCGAGCAAGGCGCCCAAGGGCGACAAGAGCCCCGTGCCGGGGGTCGATCTCAACAAGCGGTTCAGCCCGACGTACCAGATCCTCGACGGTAAGGAGGGCGTGATCCGCGACCTGAAGCGGGCCGCGAAGGACGCGCTGGGCTCCGGCGGCGACGTCTGGTTCGCGACCGACCTTGACCGCGAGGGCGAGGCGATCGCGTGGCACCTCGCGCAGGAGATCGGCATCCCGTCCAAGGACGCGAAGCGCGTGATCTTCGCCGCGATCACCAAGGGGGAGATCGACCGCGCGTTCCAGAACCCGCACCCGATCGATGAGGACCGGGTGAACGCGCAGCAGGCGCGCCGGATTCTGGACCGGATCGTGGGGTATCAGGTCTCGCCGCTGCTTTGGAAGAAGGTGGCGCGGGGGCTGAGCGCGGGTCGCGTGCAGAGCGTGGCCGTGCGCCTTGTGGTGGACCGGGAGCGGGAGATCCGCGCGTTTGTGCCGGATGAGTCTTGGAATATTCAGGCGAGCTTTGCGCTGAGCGAGGCCGAGGCGGCGAAGCTCGCGCCGGAGTGGGCGAAGCTGCTCGCGAGCCGGGACGAGAAGGGCAACCCGCCGACGATCAAGAGCCGAAACCAGTGGATGAGCGAGCGCGGGACAATCCGCGCGGAGCTGGTGGAAGTCGGCGGGGCAAAGTTCGACGTCTCCCAAGCCGCGGGCAAGGACGCGTCGGCGTTCGAGCAAGCCTCGGGCGGCGACCTGACGCCTCGCGTGTCGGAAATCGCGCGCCTCGCGGGGATGACCGACATCCAGGTGCGCACGAGCGAGAACCGCGCCGGTCGCGGGCCGGCGCGTTGGGAGCGGACGGTCGAGGGCGGCGTCGCGACCGCCACGCCGTACGCGGTGAAGTCGATCGAAACGAAGCGGACGACGAGCCGCCCGCCGGCGCCGTTTATTACGAGCACGCTGCAGCAGGCCGCGAGCAGCCGTCTGGGCTTCGGCGCGCAGCGCACGATGCGGGCGGCTCAGGGGCTGTATGAAGGTATCGAGATCCCCGGCGAGGGCCCGGTCGGGCTCATCACCTACATGCGAACCGACTCGACACACCTCAGCCCCGAAGCGATCACCAGCGCCCGGAACTACATCGAGAACAAGTTCGGCAAGGGCTACCTGCCCGAGAAGGCGAACGTCTACACGAGCAGCAACAAAGCCGCCCAGGAAGCGCACGAGGCGATCCGCCCGACCAACGTCGGGCTCGCGCCGAGCGCGGTCGCCAAGGCGCTCAAGCCGGACCAGTTGAAGCTGTACACGATCATCTGGGAGCGGTTTGTCGCGTGCCAGATGACCGCGGCTCAGTGGGACGCGACCACCGTCTGGATCGAGGGCGGGACGGACAAAGCGCGCCCGTGTTTGTTCAAGGCGACCGGGCGTGTGCTCGCGTTCGATGGGTTTTACAAGGTCGCTGGCGTGCCGACGGGCGGGGAGGATCTGGTGCTCCCGCGTGTGGACGAGGGGCAGGACCTGCGCCCGTTCGGCATCGAAGCCCAGCAGCGCTTCAGCAGCCCGCCGGCGCGGTACACCGAGGCGAGCCTCATCAAAACGCTCGAGAGCGAGGGCATCGGTCGTCCGAGCACGTACGCCTCGATCATTCAGGTCATCCAGGATCGCAAGTACGTCGAGCAGCTCGAGCGACGCTTCTACGCGACGGACCTCGGCGAGGTCGTCACCGACAAGCTCGTCGAGGCGTTCCCCGAGATCATGGACGTCGGCTACACGCGCGACATGGAGAGCGAGCTCGACAAGGTCGAAGAGGAGCACCTGGACTGGATCGAGATGCTCCAGCGCTTCTACGGCCCGTTCACGCAGCGCCTCGAGCGCGCGCACGAAGAGCTCCAGCACGCCAAGGCCGAGGTCGTGCCCGCGCCGGCGGAGTACAAGTGCCAGACGTGCGGGGCGGGGTTGGTCTACCGCTTCGGGAAGAACGGACGGTTCCTAAGCTGCGAGCGCTACCCGGACTGCACGTACGCCTGCCCATGCGACCGCGAGGGTCGCCCGCGCCCGGCGGAGTTCGTCAACGTGCGTTGCCCGAAGACGGGTCGTCCGATGGTGCGGAAGACGGGGCGGTTCGGGCCGTTCCTGACAACGCTGCTGGAAGAGGGCGAATCGAGCGACGTCGGGATCATCCTGAACATCGACAAGCAGGGGCGCGTCACCGCGCCGAGCGTGCCGCCGCTGGAGACCGACGAGCCTTGCCCGCGCTGCGGGTCGAAGCTGAACCTGCGTTCGGGCGTGCGCGGGCCGTGGCTCGGGTGCAGCGCGTTCCCGAAGTGCCGCGGGCGCGGGAAATGGACGGAGCTGAGTGAGGCGAAGCGTTCGGCCCTCGAAGCCGCCCTCGCGAAGCACGAGGCGGCGAACCCGGTGATGCAGATCGAGACGCTCGACGGCGAGCCACTGACCGACGAGAAGGGCAAGCCGCGAGCGAACGCGCCGACGGTGGATCAGTTGCTGCTGCAGGACGATCCTCGGGAAGTCGCGAGCGTGAAGCGCTGAGCACGCACGCCGTGGCATGGGCGGGACGCCCGTGCAAAAGAGCTGGTGCCATGGAAACGCGGAAGCCGTCTTCGGCTGGGGCTTTTCCATGTTGGCGTCGCCTTCGGCACCCGACCCGGAAAAGCTGCCCCGCAGCGGGCTTCGCGTTTCCAGGGGAGCGTGTTTCGGAACGCCCCGTTTTTGACGCCGTGCTCTTGATCGCCGTGTTCGGTGCTTGAGTTCTGAATGCTGATGCGATCAGGCGGGCTCGCTCGAAACCTCGTCGGTTTTCTCGGCGTTTTCCGGCTCCGCGGCTCCGTTGTCCACGGGCTCGATCCGGACTTTGGTCACGCGCGTCGGCTCGGCTTCAAGCACCGTGAGGACGATGTTCTCGTGGCGCAGCACCTCGCCGGCGGCCGGGATGCGCCCGAGGGTGACCGTCACGAACCCGCCGACGGTGTCGTAATCCTCGTGCTCGGGGAGTTCGAGCCCGATCGCTTCCAGCTCGTCGTTCGCCTCGTCGATCTCGGTCCGTGCTTCCATGATCGCGACGCGCCGCTCGGGATCGATGTCCACCGAGTCGTCGTCCTCGCCTTCGAGCTCGTACTCGTCGCGGATCTCGCCGAAGACTTCTTCGACGATGTCCTCGATGGTGACGAGCCCGCTGGTGCCGCCGTATTCGTCGGCGACCATCGCGATGTGCACGCGGTTGGCGAGCAGGTCGGCGAGCAGCTCGCGGATCGTCTTGGTCTCCGGCACAAAATTCGCGGGGCGAAGGATCTTGGCGAGGCTGAACGACGACGGCGCGTCATGCTTCGCCTCGTCGCTCGCGAGCCAGTGGAGCAGATCTTTCGCGTACAAAATGCCCTCGACGTGGTCGAGATTCTCGCGGCAGATCGGCACGCGGCTGTGCCCGGCGGCGGCGAGGAAGGCGATGACCGTATCCAGATCGTCGGTGTACTCCAGACTCGTTACTTCCGTCCGCGGCGTCATGATCTGCTCGACCGTGGTCGATGCGAAATCGACCACCGCCTCGATCATCTCCCGCGCGTTGTCGTCGATCCGACCTTCGCCCTCTTCAACCACGCTGCGCAGCCCGGCTTCGAGGGCTTCGTCCTCGTCGATCTCACTCTCGCCGGCGAGGCGGCGGACGATCTCGTCGAGCAGATTCACCGCGCCGCGCACGGGAGCAACGGCGACATAGACCGCGCGGATCACGCCGCTCCATCGGCAGACGGTGCGCTCGGCCGCGTGGCTGGAGACCGATTGCGGCACCACGACGGCAAGCAGCCAGAGCAGCACGCCCGCGCCGAGCGTGCCGACGATGACGCTGATGACGCCCGGGCGGTCGGCCTGCTTCATCGCGGCGACGAGGAAGACGGCCGCGACGGCGACCAGCAGCGTCGCGATCGTGCGCGGGAGCGCGACGGCGGCGGCGTGCCCGTTCAGATCGGCGACGATCGCGTCGATGCGCGCGCGCAGCCCGGGCTTCGGGCTCCGGTCCGCGAGGGCTTCGAGCGCGCCGCGCCCGCTCCAGCGGAGCGACATCTGTAAAGCCGCGAGGAACGAGCTGACGCCGAGCCCGATGAGGAAGATGACCAGCGAAGCGGTGACTGTCACGGCTCACCCTCCGCGCGTCGTGCGGTCGTTCGCTCGCCTTGGCGCGCGAAGACCGGGCCGACGCCGATCGCGTGCAGCACGCGGTCTTCCGCCTCGTGCATCGCGGCGAAGGACGCGTCGTCGTGATCGTCAAAGCCCAGGCAGTGCAGCACGCCGTGGAGCGCGTAGAGGAGGAGTTCCTTCACCGCCTCGTGCCCGCGTTCGCTCGCCTGTCGCTCGGCCTCGTCGAGACAGAGCAGCATGTCCACGTCGATCGGCGCGGGCGGGGCGAGGGGTTGGGCCGCATCGGGCACGCCGTCCGCGTCGAACGGGCGCCGGGCTTCGCTCGCTTCGCCGACCACCGCGGACATGCCGCCGGCGAGGTCGAAGGTGATGACGTCGGTCGTGCCGGGCGTGTCGAGATACTCGACATGGGCGGCTTCCATCGCCGCGTCATCGATGATGCGGGCGCGGACCTCACCTCCTGGCACGGCGTGCTCGCGGCAGAGTTGTGCCGCGGCCTGGTGCACGTGGTCGCGCACCCACGCGACCGCCCCGGGCGCAAGCCGCCCGGTCGCGTCGTCGATGTGGCATTCGAGATGAGGCTCGATGTCGGAGGCCGCGCCCATCGGGCGGGCCGAACTTCGCCCGGGCTCGTCGGGAGAGGGGGGCTCGTCCTGCTCACCAAAGGCGGCACGAGGCTCGGGCGAGGATGGTCGGTCAGGGTCCATCAGCAATGCGATCCGGTGCGGCGGTGCGAAGAGTGCCGCGGGAAGCCGAGACGCTCGGCGGGAGACGCGACCAGAACCCGTCCGGGGCCGGGTCGCGCCCGCAGGCAGTGTAGTGCATGCCGAAAGGACCGGGAAGGGGCGTGTTTACCCCTTTGCCCCCACCGTCACGTTCACCGGGACGTACGTCCGCTTCACGCGGGCCTCGAACTCGTCGCGGTACTTGTTCATGATGGTCCGCAGGGCCCAGTTGTTCCCGTCGGCCAGGCCGCAGATCGTGGTGCCGGGCATCGAGCCCATGCTGGTGCCGATCTCCAGCGCCAGGTCGAGGTCCTTGGTCCGGGCGTCCCCGGCTTCGATGCGGAGCATGAGCTGGTAGAGCCACCCGCTCCCCTCGCGGCACGGCGTGCACTGCCCGCAGGACTCGTGCTTGAAGAACCGCGCGATGTTGCGGGCGACGGCCACCATGTCGGTGTCCTCGTCGAAGACGGTCGGGCAGGCGGTGCCGAGCCCGAGGACGTTGTACTTCCGCCCGATGTCGAAATCGAGCTCGGCCTCGTACTGGTCCGCGCTGAGGACGCCCATGCTGACGCCGCCGGCGATCGCGCCCTTGAACTTCTTGCCACCACGCATCCCGCCGCAGTACTGCTCCACCAGTGTTCGCAGCGGGATGCCGAGTTCGCACTCGAACACGCCCGGGCGCTCGACGTGCCCCGAGACGCCCATGAGCTTGGTCCCGAAGCTCGGCGGCCCGCCGATCGTGCTCGCGACGCCCTGGTCGCAGAACCAGGCGCTCCCGTGTTCCACGATCGTCGGCAGGTGCGCCAGCGTTTCGACGTTGTTGATGATGGTCGGGCGGTCGAACAGGCCCTTGATCGCCGGGAACGGCGGTTTGATCCGCGGCCAGCCGCGCTTGCCTTCGAGCGCTTCGAGCAGCCCCGTCTCCTCGCCACAGATGTACGCCCCGGCACCGCGGTGCAGGTAGCAATCGACCGCGAACGGCTTGCCGGCTGCGTTGCTCGCGCCCTTCATCAGACCCTTGGGACCGAAGATCCCCTTCTCGTACGCCTCGGCGATCGCCTTCTCGACCACGTGCGCCTGGTGGTGGTACTCGCCGCGGATGAAGATGTACGCCTTCTCCAGCTTGCACGCGTAGCAGCAGATCGCGATGCCCTCGAGCATCAGGTGCGGGTCGAAATCCATCAGCAGCCGGTCCTTGAACGTGCCCGGCTCGGACTCGTCGGCGTTCACCGCGAGGTACCGCGGCTCCGTGTCGATCTCGTTGCCGTGCTCGTCCAACTCCAGCTTGGGAAGAAACGTCCACTTCAGCCCCGTCGGGAACCCGGCCCCGCCACGCCCGCGGAGGGTCGACGCCTTGACCAGTTCCACCACGTCCGCCCGCGGCATGGTCAGAGCCTTTTCGAGCCCCTTGTACCCGCCGGTGCGGACGTACTCGTCGTAGCCGACGACGTGCCGATCCTTCGGATCGGCCCACGGGAAGGTCGGGATCCGCTTGGTGAGCGGAGCCTCGGGCAGCTTCTGGCGGAGCGCCTCGGGGGCGAATCGGGCGGCAGCGTTCTCAGAGACCATGCGGACAACTCCCGGCCGGGAAGGGCGACAAGCCGGGCCGCGTTGATGCCGCGTCCCGGGCAACCAGAGCCAACGCCCGGCCCCCGGGCAATTCGGAAGCCGACGCGGGCGGATTCTAGCGGGGGGCGGAGGCTCGGTCGGGAGATGGGTAGCCGCGAAGGACGGGCCGATCGGGCGGGAGCGCCCCGGCTCACTTGAACCTGCGCGTCCCGAGCGCCCGATCCAGATCGCTGCGCACGCGGTCGGACCAACTGACCGCGGAATCGGCGAGCGCTTCCAGAAACGCGTCAACATTCCTGCGTTGATGATCGTGCAGGCTTGTCTTGGCGCTGTACAGCGCTCGCTCAAGCGGCAAGAAATAGATGCGCAGCGGCTCGTCCAGGATCGGCGACCATGCGTCCGGATCGCTCATGTCTTCGCACATCAGCAGAACGATCAGGGCGTGTGTGTCATCCTCAAACTCGGTAGGCACAAGCGGGAGCCACTGCCGACCAGTCCCCCGAGCCGGTATCGGTGGGCGAGCGACGCGGTCGATCGCGGCTTGTCGCCAACGATCGTCGAGCGGCGGGATCGCGCCCATGCCGCGACCCGCGCCGGCCATGTACGTCAGTGCCAGATTGCGCACCTCGGGATCCGAGGAATCGATCAACCGCTCGCCCCGTTCACGCAAGAGCGCGGGCTCCACACGCTCGAAGACGGTTCGTCCCATCGACGACTCGAGCCAGACCCGGTTGATGGCTTTCGACGGAGCCGACATAAGCTTGTCGGGCGGCGGGCGCGTGCGATGCAGACGCTCCAGTGCTCGCAAAAACCGAGCCTGTTCCTCTGCTGAATCGAGCGGAAGCGGAGGCGTTCGAAACCGCAATCGTAACTCGGCGACGACATCGCCGGTGCCCGGGTAGCCCACCGCATTCAGCAACACATCGGTCGGCATCAACGACCACCACCCGTGCGTTTGCTGACGTGCGTACCCGTGCGCGCCGACGCCGGTGCCGATGAACATCATGAGCACGCCGAACGTAGCCCATCGCCACCGGAATTGGCGGCGCAGCATCGCGCGTTCGCTCCGTGCGTCATGCCCACATTCGGGGCAACGCATCTCTTTCGTGGAACGCATGTCGTAGAGACACTTCGGGCAGTGCCGCCCGCGCGGCCCGCGGGGACGCACCAACGCGAGGACCACCAAGCCGACGCCGACGAGCGCGATCAGCCCGCCGACGCCGTACCAGAGCCATTCCGCAAGCGTGAGCCCGAGCATCGGCACAGCGTATCGAAACCCGAGCCATCACGGAAGCCGACGAGCAATTTTACTCGATTCTCTTATATGGGACGAGTGTCGCGCCGCTCCGCAGGCGACTAGGGATCAGGCGGGCTCCAGCGTTTCAAGAATGGCATATCGGCTCGGAAATCTGTTGCTTCTCTCTGCAACGCGTGCGATGCGAGCATCGCGCCATCGCGGACGCGATCATCCGGGTCGCTTGCTTCAATCTCGTGCAGCCTGTCCATCACCGCATCGGAACTGACAAACCACTCGGCCGCGGTGTAGCAGCCCGCAAGCCGCCAGTAGGCGTCCGGATGGGAGAGCATGGCGTGGGTGATCCGCTCGATCTGGGCCGAGTATTCTTCCGCGCGCTCCCGCTTCCGGAATTGAGTAGAACTGCTGAACACAATAACCCGAACGAGCGGGTGCCCGAAGGCGTCGTCGCCGAACGCGTCGCGAACCGCGCTCATGCACGCCTGAGCGGCTCTCGGATCGAAAGGCTCGATCCGCATCAGCGTGTCGAAGAGCGTGCAACTATAACTTCCCCAAGACCTCCCCCCCCCCTGAGATCGTGAGCGATCCGGAAACATCGCTCCGGGAATGGCACGCTGAACCCCTTCCGCCCACCGGGGGTCGATCGGCACATCGGGCCCGGTCCACGGGCCCTCGCCGGCGACCGCTGAAAACTCTCGGTCGCTGATCGCACGAACCGCCCAGAGCGCCACGTGCTCGTTGCCGTTCAGAGCGATCCAGAGCAGAGACTCCCTCGCGAGACGGTGATCGGCGCACATGAGCAGATGCCTGGCGGCAAACCCATCGGGCGTCGATGGCAGGTAGCAGCCATGATCCGTGTTGATCTCGCGGTAAGACATGTCGTAGCCAGGGGGTCTAAAACTAAACACCCGACTGGTGAAATGCCGATGCGTAGCGATTGGTTGTGTGGTCAGTACCCGCTTCGCTCGGTTCACAGCACGGCGCTCATACCAGACGGGCACGACGGGATCGCCGCTCCATTCGGGCGCAGACTCGAGTAGCCGCCCTGAAAATCCAGCTTTGAGCCGCTCGTTCAGCGCCCGCGCCGGCCCGCGCGGCCCCCAGCCCATCGCCTCCACCAGCACTACCGTCGGCATCAACGACCACCACCCGTGCGTTTGCTGTCGCGCGTACCCGTGCCCGCCGACGCCGACGCCAATGAACATCATGAGCACGCCGAGCGCCGCCCATCGCCACCGCACCCGGCGGCGGAGCATCGCACGTTCGCTCCGTGCTTCCTGCCCGCATTCGGGGCAACGCATCCCCTTCGTGGAACGCATGTCGTAGAGACACTTCGGACAATGCCGCCCACGCGGGCCGCGGGGGCGGAACAACACCCACGCCGCAACCCCGAGCCCGCCCAACGCGACGAGCGATCCGATGCCGTACCAGAGCCACTCGGCGAGTGTGAGCCCGAACATGTGTTCAGCCTACCACGGTCTTGCCTTGCCAGCCCGGAGATTTTGCAATGAACAACCGGACTACGGTCGCCGATCGATCTCGACTTCTTCGATCGTCGTTCGGCGGAGGGTGACGCGCTGCCCGTCCGCATCGGCAGCCTCGACCTGCTCGCTCGTGCGCGAAACCTCACGCCGAGTTGTGCCGGCTTCGGGCTTGGTTGGATCGTCACGGATTGCACGCCAGACGTGACCGACGGCTTCACCCAACGAGCGAGCGAGTGACGCTTTGGTCCCTCGCCTCTGAGGCTTTGGCTCGCGCTCGCCGGTGGTCATGGCGCTCCTTATGGGCATATGGACGGTCAGTGCCCGTCCTGCCCGCGGTTTTCCTCGATCAGCCTGTCCAGCTGATCCGGCGTCAGGTTTTCGTGCAGTGTTTCGCCGATGAGGGCGACGGGGGCTGTGCCGCAGGAGCCGAGGCATTCGAGTTCGATCATGGTGTACTCGCCGTCGTCGGTGGTTTCGCCGACTTCGATGCCGAGCTTCTGGCACGCGCGTTCGGTGAGGGCCGCGTGCCCGCAGAACTCGCACGCGATGGATCGGCAGACGGCGATGACCTTCCTGCCCTTGGGTTCGAGCCAGTATTCCTCGTAGAAGCTCGCGCAGTCCGCCACGTCGGCCGGGCGGATCTTGAGAAACTCAGCGATCTCCTGCATCGCCTGGAAGGGGACCCACCCGTACTCGTGCTGGATCATGTGCAGCGCGGGCATGGTGCAGGCGAGGGTGGTTTCGTAGCGGGGGATGTACTTGTCCTGGAGCTCCTGGCGCATCGCGTCGGTGAGATAGGGCTCGCTGCGCCGGTCGATGCGCGTGCCGCCGGAGTTTTTGGTGATCCACGCCATGGGTCGAACGCTCCTCGCGAAGACGGCAGACGCCGCGGTGCTCAGCCCGGGTGGCGCCCGGGGGAGTATGGTACGCCCCGATCCGGAGCCTGAACCGGATCACGCCCGGGACGACGCCCGCCCGCCCTTGCCGGCTCATCGACGACAGGGTGCACCTCGAAATCCTGCCCGTCGCTGGTTCGGCGGACGCTGCCGGTCCGCGTCGCGGGCACCTCGAAGACTCGCCCCGTGCCGGCTGGCGGGCTCACCCCCGGCTCGCCCCACACGACCGCTTCGAGTGCCCGCCCGCCGGGAGCCGAGAGGAGCACCCAGTCCCCCGCGTTCGCGAGCCCGACGGCTCGCGCCCTGTTCTCGCTCGTGAAGACCCACCCGCCGAGGCGCGGATCGCGCGCCGCCGGGGCTCGGCGCGCATTGCCGGGCTCATCACGCCACGTCTGCTCCAGCCCGTTGAACACCACCACCACCTCGCCCGGGCCCAGCGTGAACGCGGGGAACGTGAACCGCCAGCGGTTGCGCGTCGGCGGGTGCCCGTCCACGATCGTGTACCCGCGGAGCTGGATCGCGACGTCGTGCGGATTGAACAGCTCGACGAACTCGTCGCCGATCGCGTCGCGCGAGCCGTCGAGGTTCGCGTCGCCGACGAGCGGATCATCCGCATCCAGCGGCACGCTGAACAGCACCTCGCTGATGATCGGGTGCCGATCGGCTCGGGTGGGCTGATGAGTGAACTCCGCGCTCCCGGAGACCACCGGCGACGCGAAGCACGCGACGGCCGCGAGCGCGACACCGATTGCAGCACAGCCCGGAAAAGCCCCGCGGACGGGGCGTTTCCGGGGCACCGCAGACATGCACGCCGCAGCCGCCCGCGCGATCACTCCTCGCCCCCGGGGATGATGCCGAGTTGGCGGTACTTCTCGCGGTACTTCTCGATGAGTTCGGTCTGCTTGTTGCGGAGGTCGATCTCGCGGCCGTCGATGAAGGCTCGGGTGACGGTGGTGGTCGCTTCGAGGACGTTGCCGGTGGTGAGGATGAGCGTGGCGCTCTTGCCGGGCTCAATGGAGCCGTAGGTTTCGCCGATGCCGAGGATCTCCGCCGCCGACAGCGTGATGGATCGCAACGCCGCCCCCTGCGAGAGCCCGAACGCGACAGCTCGCCCGGCATTAAACGGCAGGCTGCGCTCGTGCGCCGGCTCCTCGCCACCCGCGAAGCACCAACGCACGCCAGACGCTTCCAAACGCGCCGGCACGGTGAACGCCTCGTCGTACGCCGAGTCGGCCCGGCGCGGGAAGCGGTGCAGCCCGTCCACGATCACCGCGACGTCATGCTCCACCAGCACGCTCGCGACCTCCGGCGCGTCGCGCCCGCCCACAATCACGGCCTTCAGCCCGCGCCCCGCCGCCCACGCCACGGCGCTCGTGATGTCGTCGCGATCGTTGGCGTGGATGAACACCGGGCGCTGCGCCCCCTCGCCGCCCGGCAGGCAGGGCACGACGGCTTCGAGCGCCAGATCCACCGGCGCGTTCGGGTCCGCCGCCCGGATCGCGCGGTACGACGACGCCGCGTCGAACGTTTCTTCGATGATCGCCCGCGCCCGAGCCATCCGCTCGAGCTGCTCGGCTTCGGGCGTCTCCATCCACCACGCGCGCACGGGCCTGGTCCGCGGCCAATTCACCACCAGCCCCGCCGAGCCGGCGATCATCAGATCCTCGTTCGTCCACCCGTCCATGCGGATCACGCTCGCCTGCCCGGGGATCAGCCCCGTCGGCGCTTCGACCGTGTCGCGCAACGCCGCACGCGGGAAGACGCACGAGATGAGAATGCCGTTGGTCCGCGCGACCGGGATCAGCGTCGTGTCCGGGTTGATCGCCGTAATCGCCCGCACCTCCGGCGTCACCGGCCCGATCTCCGCGTCGTCCCGCGTCGCGCGCACGGCGCTGATCTCCTGCAAACCCAGCTGCGTATGCGGCAAGATCAGCCCGGGGTACAGGCTCGCACCCTCGGCATCGATGATGCGCGTCGTTCCGATGAACATCCGGTCGCCGACACCGACCTCCACGATGCGCCCGTGCTCGAAAAAGACGTACGCGTTCTCGAGCACGCCGTCGGACACGGTGTGGACCGTCGCGTTCACGATCGCGACCGGCATCCGCTGCGGCCCAGCGGCGGGCAACAGATCCTGAGCCGAAGCGACCGCGCCCAAACAGAGCACCGCAGCCGCCGCGCCGACATTCCGAATCCAACCCACCATCGACACACCCCGATCCTGCGTTCGAACCCCGTGCCCGGTGCCATGGAAACGCGCAGGGCGTCCTCGCCCGAAGCTTTTCCATGCCGACGTCGCACACAACACCCACCCGGAAAAGCTGCGCCCGATGCGGGCTCCGCGTTTCCGGGGCACCAGCGTACGAGAAGCATCCACAACATCCATCACCGCACCCCCGCCGCGTTCAGCACGTTGCACCCGCAGTCGCCGCAGAGCATCGTGTCCGCATCCATCCCGCGCCGGAGCTGCTCCAGCGCGTGCATCCGGTACGCCCGCGCCATCATCCGCTGCGCCAGCGGCAGCCGCCCGTCGTCCTCATCATCATCCTCGGCTTTCGCGGACTCGCCCGCGCGGTCCGCCTCGTCGCCGCCCATGATCTTCTGGATCAGCCGCGCCCGCTCACGATGGATCGCGCGCCGATCCTCCATGTCGCGTTCAAGGCTGAACAGCTCGCGCCCGTCGACAAACACCCGCTCCGGCCGAGCAAAACTGGACAGCGGACGCGTGTTCCACACGACCAGGTCCGCGTCCTTGCCCACCGCGATCGAGCCGACGCGGTCGCCGATGCCCATCTGGATCGCCGGGTTGATCGTCACATACTTCAACCCCTCGGCCTCCGACACCGGCGCCTCCGGGTGCGCGTACCGCACGGCCTTGGCCGCTTCGATGTTCATCCGCCGCGCGACGTCGTCCGAATCGCTGTTGTAGCTGGTCAACACGCCGACCTCGCTCTGCAGCGGCCCCGCGCCCGGCACGCCGTCGTACACCTCCATCTTGAACGCCCACCAGTCGCTGAAGATGCTCGCCCCGATCGCGTGCTCGCGCACCACCTCCGCGACTTTGTACACCTCCAGCCCATGCTGGAACGTGCCGATCGTCACGCCGAAGTCCTCCGCAACGCGGCAGAGCATCAGGATCTCGTCCTGCCGGTAGCTGTGACAGTGAATCAACCGCTCGCCGCGGAGAATCTCCGCCAGCGGCTCCAGCTCCAGATCGCGGCGCGGGCGGACGAGCGCCGCGATGCGCCGATCCTGTTCTTCCACCGTGATCCGCAGCATCCGGATGCGCTCGACCTGCTGGTTGTACTCGCCCCACTGCTTCGCGTAGTCCTGGGCCGCGTGGAAGCGATCGCGGATGATCGTCTCGACGCCCATCCGCGTCTGCGGGTAGCGGTTGGTGAAGCGGTCGCCCCAGTTGCTCTGCTTGACGTTCTCGCCGAGGGCGAACTTGATGCCGGGTTTTTCGTGTTCGAAGCGCATCTCGCGCGGGTGCTGCGCGCCCCAGCGGACTTTGTGGATCGCGCTCTGCCCGCCGATCGGGTTGGCCGAGCCGTGCAGGCTGAGCACGGTCGTGACGCCGCCGGCCAGTTGGCGGTACCAGTTGATCGCGCTCGGGTCGAGCGCATCGCTGATGCGCACCTCGCTCGTGACGGCCTGGCCCCCCTCGTTGACGCCGAGCCCGAACAACCCCGTGTGCGAGTGCGCATCGACCAGCCCGGGCGTGATGTGCCGCCCTTCGAGATCGATTACCTCGCCCGGCCAATCGGGGCTTGGGCGCGATCGCTCGAACATCGCCGCCGTCCCGACGAACGCGATCTTGCCGCGCTCGATCACGACGACGCCGTTCTCGATCACGCCCTCGTTGCCGACGCGCCTCGCGACTTCCGCGTCGCACGTCCAGATCGTCGCGTTGACCAGCGCCACCGCGCGCTGTTCGGGCCACGCCTCTCTCGCATACGGCCCAAACGGCGCGCCCGCCAGCTCCGGCACGCGTTTGATCTCGAACGCCTTCTCATCCTCCGCCGCGCCCTCGTCCGCCTCGATCGCCCTGCGCGTCGCGCGCCACGGGAACGCCCCGCCGTCGCCGCGCACGCCCGTGCCGATGAGCCGAGCCGCCCCGTCCTCGCTCGGCACCAGCTCCCCGCTGACGCTCCAGATCCCCGCGCCCGGCCCGTCCTCGAAACCAAACTTCCCGTGATCAAACGCAAACCGAAGACGCGTCCCCTCCACGCGCACGTTCACCGCCGAGATCTTCACCGGCTCCGGCGCATCCTCACCCTCGGCCGGCGCCCGCGCGGGGTTCCCGTCGAGCACGGTCACGCGCAGGCGCTCGTCGATCTCAAACACAAGCCGGAATCGCTCGCGCAGCACCGCGTCCCACGTGCCGACGAACGCGTCGTCGCTACGCGTGATCTCGTGACGCACGCCGTCGATGTAGACGTCCATGATCTTCGCCGTCTTGCCCGGCACAAACATCGCCCCATCTACCACAACCAGATTCGCCGCCATCCCCGGCGCGATCTTCCCGAGCCGAGCATCGACGCCGAGCATCGACGCCGGCACCGTGGTCACCGCCGCCAGCGCCGCGTCAGGGCTCAGCCCGTGCTCGACCGCGCGCCGCACGCGGGCTGAGAAATCCCCCTTGTTCCGAAGCCGGTGCGTCG
>Ga0213835_100429_pt1 | contig 41666 bp, 32 predicted proteins | sample SWPATP01_FD_160576 | JGI IMG/M metagenome (GOLD analysis project Ga0213835, IMG submission 160576) | Coastal seawater microbial communities from Marineland, Florida, United States - SWPA TP0 #1 | ecosystem: Environmental > Aquatic > Marine > Coastal | place: USA: Florida | collected 2016-08-05
CGCGGGCGCGCATCGCCGCCAGCGCCTGCGGCCAGTTCGCCGCGGGCAGGCCGTCGAGCAGGTTGGACAGCCGGTTCAGCCAGCGCGACGGCACCGTCGGCGCCTCGGCATCGCGCAGCGCGCGCGACAGGATCACCTCGGGCGCGCCGGCGGCCTGTTGAAAATCATGCGCCGCAAGGCCGATCTGCCGTTCGGGCAGCAACAGCCCCGCCTCCTGCCGCATGCGGCGGTTCAGCCAGGGGTCGGGCGGCGGCAGCTCGGGCCAGACGCCCTCGTTCAGCCCGGCGGCGATGACGAGGTCAGCACCCTGCACCCGGGCCTCCAGCGTGCCCCAGATGCGGATGTGCGGGTGCGCCGCGACCGGCTCGCGCACCTCGCGCCGCGCCAGCAGCGCATCGGTCAGCGCGGCATAGTCGGCCGCGTCCATCGTGCCACCATGCGGGGCCTCGCGCCCGAGCTCGTCCATGGCGGCGCGCGCCTCGGCCCCGGCGGCGGCCTCCCACAGCGCGCCGCTGCCCCCGGCAGGCCCGGCCGCCAGCGCCTCGGCCAGCGCCCGATGCGCGGCGACATGCCGGGACAGGGGTGCCTCGGGCGCCTCGGCCAGCCGCTCGAGGCACTCGGCCAGCCAGGCGCCCCAGCGCTCGGCCGGCAGGGGCGCGGCCCGGCCGGAGGAGGGGGCCGGGGGATCGGGAGGGGCGAGGCGGCCATGCGTGCCGACCGGGCCGGGCGGTGCAGGGGGGCTTTCTGCCCCCCGTCTCCCTGCGGGAGACTCCCCCCGAGGATATTTTTCGAAAGATGAAGGGGCAGGGAGCGGCGGGGGGGGCGTGCGGGAGGCCTCCGGCGGGTCGGCGCCATCGCGGCGCTGCGCCCATCCGCGCACCAGCGCCCGCAGCGCGGCGCCGTCGGGAAAGGCGGGGCCGTGGCGGCGCAGGTGCAGTTCCAGCTCGCGGGAATGGCGCAGGTGCTCGCCCCGGCCCGCGCCGCTGTGCACCAGCGGATGCTTGATGAGGCTCACCAGCGCCTCGACCGTCACCCGCGCGCCGCGCAGCCGCGCGATCTGGCGCAGGAGCCGGCCCGGGGCGGTCAGGCCCAGCGGACGGCCCGCGCTGTCGTCGGGCAGGATCCGCCAGCGGTCCAGCGCGGCGGCGACCCGGCGGGTGAGCTGGCGATCGGGGGTGATGAGCGCGGCCGTCACCCCGTCCTCGGCCGCCCGGCGCAGCCTGAGCGCGATGGCCAGCGCCTCGGCCCGCGGGGTCGGCGCCTCGATCAGCGCAAGCCCCGCCGTGGCGGCGGAGAGGTCGCCGAGCCCCGCCCCCTCGGCCAGCCACTGATCGGTCACCGGCGCCGGCCGCAGCGCCAGCGAGATGAGCCGGTTACGCGCGCGGTCGGGGGCGGCCCCCTCGACCCAGGGCCGCACGTCGCCGGGCGCGAGGCCCAGCCGGTCCAGCAGGAGCCGGTAGCGGTATTGCGGGTGGTCCTCGGCCGTCAGCCGATCCGCCAGCCCGTCCCAGGCGTGGGGCGGCATGTCGACGTCGAACCCCGGCAGCACCAGCACCCCCTGCGGCAGCGCCGCCACCGCCGCCATCAGCCGCGCCGTCGCCCCGCGCGAGCCGGTGGAGCCCGCCACGATCACCGGCTCCGCGGGCGGCGCGGCCTGCCACGCGGCCGCCAGCCGCTCGACGGCCGCGCGCAGGCGCGCCTGCGGGTCGGGCGGGGCGTCGCCGAAGTACCGCTCCACCAGCCGCACGAAGGCGAGGCTCTTCTGCCAGTGCCGGGCATGCGGCGCGGTGTCGAGGGCCGCGAGCGCCGCCGGCGTCACCCCCTCGCCCTGCATCTCGTCCATCAGCGCGGCGAGGCTGTCGGCCAGCGCGAAGGCCGCCGAGCGCGGCGCGAGGCTCGGATCGGCCGCGATCAGCCCCGCGACCAGCTGCATCAGCTCCAGCCGCCGGCGCAGGGGCGGCACCGGGGGCGCCAGACCGGGCAGCGCCGCCAGCCCCGGGTCGGTCACCAGCCCCAGCCGCGGCAGGAGGAGCGCGCCCTCGGCCGCCAGGATCTCGCGGATGCGCCGCTGCATCCGCCGGGTGTTCACGTGGAGCGTGACCCGCGCCAGGGCTTCGGGCGGGGCGCCGGCCAGGCGCGCCCGCAGCCCCTCGACCAGCCGACGCGGGAAATCCGCCCCCGGTGGCAGGCCGTAGACGCCCCGCAGCGCCGTCACGACGCCCGACCCGGGTGCTCTCGCGCCCCCGCGGCGCGCCGGCGCGGCGGACCCTCTGCCGGTCGCAGAGCCGGGGACTTCCGGACCGCGCTCATGCCGCGGCCTCGGCCAGCATCGCCTCGGCCGCCGCGATCCCGGCCGGGTGGCCGACATCGGCCCAGCCACCGGGGTGCAGCACGCCGCACAGCCCGCCGCGCGCCGCCATCCTGTCCCACAACAGGTTGAGCGAGAACACCCGCCCGGGGATCTCGGCCAGCCCCCCGGTGTGCAGGATCTGCGCCCCGGTATAGACGAGATCGCCCCCCCGGCACAGCCGCCCGTCGGGGCCGAGCGAGAAATCCCCCGGCCCCGCGCGCCCCCGCGCCCGCGCCGCCGGCACCAGCAGCAGGAGCGCCTCCGCCCCCCTGCCCCAGCCCTCGCGCAGGGTCGCGAGCGGGTTCGGCCCGGTCCACACCGCGTCCGAGTTGAGCGTGAAGACAGGCCCCGGCCCCAGAAGCGGCAGCGCGGCCCGCAGCCCGCCGCCGGTCTCCAGCAGCTCGGGCTCATGGCTGATCGCGACGCCCCGTCCGGCGAGATGGGCCTCGAGCTGCGCGGCATGCGCATGGGTGTTGACCACCACCCGGGGAATGCCCCGCGTCAGCGCCAGCGCATGCTCGATCAGCGGCCGGCCGGCGACCTCGATCAGCGGCTTGGGCCGGTCGGCCGTCAGCGCCCCCATGCGCGTGCCGCGGCCCGCGGCAAAGAGCATCAGCGCCTCGGGCAGGCTCATCGCAGGGCCTCCAGCCGCGCAGGCGTCGGCGGCGGGACCAGCCGGGCGACCAGCGCGGCCAGCCCGGACAGCTCGGGCCGGGCGAGATCGCGCTGAAGATGGTGCCAGACGCGGGGCATGTGGCGCAGATAGCCGGGCTTTCCCGCCCGCGCCAGCCGGGCGAAGACGCCGAGGATGCGCAGCTGGCGCAGCGCCCCCAGCGCGGCGGCCGCGGCGGCGAAGGCCTCGGCGTCCTCGCCGGTGGCGGCGAGATAGCGGGCGGTGGTGGCGGCCACGACCTCCTCGGGGACGTCGCGGCGCGCATCGCGCAGCAGCGAGACGAGGTCATAGGCCGGGTGTCCCGCCATCGCATCCTGAAAATCCAGAAGCCCGACCCGCGCCACCCCCGCCCGCCCGGGCAGCCATATCAGGTTCTCGGCATGCAGGTCGCGCAGCATCAGGACCGGCGTGCCGGGGGCGAGCCGCGCACAGGCCTCGGCGACGCAGGCGGCGAGGTCCGCCCGTGCCGCCGCCGGGGCCGGCGCATAGGTCTCCAGCACCAGCGCCGCCTGATCGCCCGGGAGTGCCCCGGCATAGGCCGGCAGGTCGGCCGGCGGCGGATGCGCATGCAGCGCCGCCAGCATGTCGGCCGCCGCCCCGTAGAGGGCCGGCGCCGCGCCCGGGTCGGCCTCGATCAGCCGGGCGAAGAGACCGTCGCCCAGATCCTCCAGCAGCACGAGCCCCGCCGCCGCATCCGCCGCGAGGATGCCCGGGGCCGACAGCCCGAGGCCGGACAGATGCCCGGCGATGCGCAGGAACGGGCGGACATCCTCGCCGCTCGCGGCCGGGGCATCCATCAGCACCGCGCCCTCCGCCCCTCGGCGCAGCCTCAGGTAGCGCCGCGCCGAGGCATCCCCTGCGAGCGGTCGGCGCTCGGCCCCGCCCCAGCCGACCGTCTCCAGAAACGCGGCAATCTCGGCCGGACGCCCGGACGGGCCGTCCGCCGCAGGCCCGGAGACGGCCCCCTCCGCTCCGTCCCCCCCCAAGGGCGCCCCCGCCGTCGCGGACGCCGCATCCCCCGGCCCCGCGGCGCCGTGCCGCGCCCCGTCGGTGCCCTCAGCCCCGCGCATGCGCCGCCAGCTCGGCCCCCCGGGGGCCATGCGCAACGAGCGTCAGGCGGCGCGCGCCCTCGTCCTCGACCAGCGCGAGCCGGAGGGTCAGCGCCTCGGGCGGGAGCCGCTCGCCCAGCCGCTCGGGCCATTCGATCAGCGACAGCGCGCCGGTCCCGTCGTCGAGCCCCGGCTCGCCCCGCTCGTCGTCGAGCCCCAGCTCGCCCAGCTCGTCGGGGTCGGCGAGGCGGTAGAGGTCGACGTGGCGGATCTCCAGCGGGCCGGCGCGATAGGTCTGCACCAGGGTGTAGCTCGGCGATGGCACCTCCTCGGGCCTCTCTCCGGCCGCCCGCTGCAGGGCGCCGATCAGCGCGCGGGCGAAATGCGTCTTGCCGGCGCCGATCGGCCCCTCGAGCAGCAGCGTGTCGCCCGCCCGCAGATGCGGCGCAAGCCGGCCGGCCAGCGCCTCGGTTGCGGCGGGACTGTCGAGGACAAGGGAGGCGGACATGGACATGGGCCGATCCTGTCCCGCCTGCGCGGCCGTCGCAAGGGGGGCGGGCCGGATCGCGGCGTCGCGCCCCCCGGCGGTGTGGGGGCGCCGTGGCGCGCCGACCCCGGCGGCCGCTCCCGGTTCGGGCGGTGCAGGGGGGCTCTCGAGCCCCCCGTCGCCTTCGGCGACTCCCCCCGAGGATATTTGAGGAAAGATGAAGGGGGAAGGCGCGTTGGGGGGGCGCGGGCCAGGCTCTGCGGCGCCGGGTCCCGTCGGCCGGTGGGCAGCGCTCGGGCGGGGAGCGCCGCGGCGCAAAGCCCTCCCGGACGGGCGGGGCGCCGAGGGGCGCGGGGGGCGGTGTCGGGGGCGGACAGCGTGGGACGGCGCTGGCCGCAACACGCGGATGTGGCGGGAAAGTTGGTGGGGGCCGGGCGGCGATGGCGCTCCGGCGCCCCGGGGCATGGCTATCGACGACGGTGCAGCGCCGCCTGCAAGGCCGCGCCGAGGCTGCCCGACGGCTCGGCCGCCGCGTCGCCGCCCCGGCCGGGGGGCTTGCCGCCCTTCGGCGTGCCCTTGGCCCGCGCGGCCTCCTTGCCGGTGGCCTCGGCCGTGGCGCCGCTGCGACGTCCGGCCTCCCGCGCGGCCCCGGGCCGCTGGCCCGTCGCGGCCTGTCGTCCTCCGGCCTCGGCCCGGTCCTCGCGGCGCATGCTCAGCGCGATGCGCTTGCGTCCGAGGTCGATCTCGGTGACGCGGACCTTCACGATGTCGCCGGCCTTCACCACCTCGTGCGGGTCCTTCACGAAGCGGTCGGCAAGCTGGCTGATGTGCACCAGCCCGTCCTGGTGCACGCCGATGTCGACGAAGGCGCCGAAGGCCGCGACATTGGTCACGGTGCCCTCCAGCACGAGCCCCGGGCGCAGGTCGCGGATGTCCTCGACCCCCTCGGCCAGCCGGGCGGTGACGAAGGCCGGCCGCGGGTCGCGCCCGGGCTTTTCCAGTTCGGCCAGGATGTCGCGCACCGTGGGCAGGCCGAAACGCTCGTCGACGAAGTCCTGGGCACGCAGGCCCCGCAGCACCTCGGGGTTGCCCATGATGGCGCGCAGGTCACGCCCGCAGGCCGCGACGATGCGGCGGGCGACGCCATAGGCCTCGGGGTGGACGGCCGAGGCATCCAGCGGGTCCTCGCCGCCGCGGATGCGCAGGAAGCCCGCGCATTGCTCGAAGGCCTTTGGCCCCAGCCCCGTGACCTCGCGCAGCGCCTTGCGGCTCTGGAACGCGCCCGAGCGGTCGCGATGCGCGACGATGGCCTGCGCCAGCGACGGCCCCAGCCCCGCGACATGGGCGAGCAACTGCGGCGAGGCGGTGTTCAGGTCCACCCCCACCGCGTTCACCGCATCCTCGACCACGCCGGCCAGCGCACGCTCCAGCCGCCGCTGGTCGACGTCGTGCTGGTACTGCCCGACGCCGATGGACTGCGGCGCGATCTTGACCAGTTCGGCCAGCGGGTCCTGCAGCCGCCGGGCGATGGAGACGGCGCCGCGCAGGCTGACGTCGAGGTCCGGGAACTCGGCCGCCGCCCCCTCGGAGGCCGACCAGACCGAGGCGCCGGCCTCGGACACGATCACCCGCACGGGGCGCGCCGGCGCCGGCATCCGGCCCAGCGCCTCGGCGACGAAGCGGTCGGTCTCGCGGCTGGCGGTGCCGTTGCCGATGGCGATCAGCTCCACCCCGTGACGTGCGAGCATCGCGAGCAGCGCGGCCTCGGCCCCGGCCACGTCGCGCTTCGGCGGAAAGGGATAGAGGGTGGCGGTCTCCAGAACCTTGCCGGTGGCATCGACCACCGCGGCCTTGACCCCGGTGCGCAGGCCCGGGTCCAGCCCCAGAGTCGGCCGCGGCCCCGCCGGCGCGGCCAGCAGGATGTCGCGCAGGTTGCGCGCAAAGACCTCGATCGCCGCCTCATGCGCCCGCGCGCGCAGCTCGGCCAGCAGGTCCACATACATCGCGAGGCTCAGCTTCACCCGCCAGCACCACCCCGCCGCCGCCCGCAGCCAGACATCGCCCGGCCCCTGCCCGGCCGTGCCGATGGCCGCCGCGATCATGCCCACCGCCCGCGGCACCCCCGCCTCGGGCTCGGGCGCGATCGAAAGCGTCACCACCTCCTCCTTGCTCGCGCGCAACAGCGCCAGGGCCCGGTGCGCCGGGATCGTCGCCCATTTCTCGGAATGATCGAAGTAATCCGAGAACTTGGCGCCCGCCTCCTCCTTGCCCGGCACGACCCGGGCCGCGATGATGGCCTCCGTGCGCATGAACTCGCGCAGGGCGCCCAGCAGGGCGGCATTCTCGGCCAGCTCCTCGGTCAGGATGTCGCGCGCACCCTCCAGCGCGGCCTTCGCATCCGGCACCTCGTCCGAGAGATACCCCTCCGCCAGCCGCTCGGGCGCCGCCGCCCGGTCGGCCAGAATCGCGCGCAGGAGCGGCTCCAGCCCCCGCTCGCGAGCGATCATCGCCTTGGTGCGGCGCTTGGGCTTGAAGGGCAGGTACAGATCCTCCAGCGCCGCCTTGGTCTCGGCGCCTGCAATGGCGCGCTCGAGCTCCGGCGTCAGCTTGCCCTGCTCGCGGATCGAGCCGAGGATCGAGGCCCGCCGCGCCTCCATCTCGCGCAGATAGCCCAGACGGTCGGCCAGCCGGCGCAGCTGCGTGTCGTCCAGCCCGCCGGTGACCTCCTTGCGATAGCGCGCCACGAAGGGCACCGTCGCGCCCCCGTCCAGCAGCGCCGCCGCCGCCGTCACCTGCGCCGGCCGCGCCCCGATCTCCGCCGCGATGGCCCCCGCGATCCGCGCCTCGACAGTCTCCACGCCCGCCTCCCTCTCTTACGGACAGCCGTGATAGCCGCCGGGATCGGGCCCGCCAAGAGCGCCGGCGCTCACAGCCGCTCCAGGGCCACCGCCGTCCCCTCGCCACCGCCGATGCAGATGGCCGCGACGCCGCGCCTGAGCCCCCGCGCCTCCAGCGCGTTCAGCAGCGTCACCATGATACGGGCACCGGAGGCGCCGATGGGATGGCCGAGCGCGCAGGCACCGCCGTTCACGTTCACCTTTTCGTGCGGCACACCCAGCCGGCGCATGAAGGCCATGGGCACCACCGCGAAGGCCTCGTTGACCTCCCAGAGGTCCACGTCGTCCACGCTCCAGCCCAGCCGGGCGAGCAGCTTCTCCGCCGCCGGCACCGGCGCGGTGGGAAAGTCCGCCGGCGCCTGCGCGTGGCTCGCATGGCCCAGAAGCCGCGCGCGCGCCCTCAGCCCCTGCGCCTCGACGCCCGCGCGCGACGCCAGCACCAGCGCCGCCGCCCCGTCCGAGATCGAGGACGAATTGGCCGCCGTCACCGTGCCGTCCCGGCGGAAGGCGGGCTTGAGCTGGGGGATCTTCTCGGGCCGGGCGAGGCCGGGCTGCTCGTCCTCGGCCACCCGCGTCTCGCCCTTGCGCCCCGCCACAGTGATCGGCGCGATCTCGCCGGCAAAGGCGCCCGTCCTCTGCGCCGTCAGCGCCCGGTCCAGCGAGGCCAGCGCATAGGCGTCCTGCTCGGCGCGGGTGAACTGGAACGCCTCGGCGCAGTCCTCGGCGAAGGTGCCCATCAGCCGGCCCTTGTCATAGGCATCCTCGAGCCCGTCGAGGAACATGTGGTCGAGCGCCTGCGCATGGCCCATCCGCGCGCCGCTCCGCATCCGGGGCAGGAGGTAGGGCGCGTTGGTCATGCTTTCCATGCCGCCCGCGACCATCACCTGCGCATCGCCCAGCGCGATCCGGTCGAAGGCCAGCATCGCCGCCTTCATGCCCGAGCCGCACATCTTGTTCAGCGTCGTCGCCGGCACCGACTCGCCCAGACCGGCGGCAAAGCCCGCCTGCCGCGCCGGCGCCTGCCCCTGCCCGGCGGGCAGCACGCAGCCCATCACCAGCTCCTCCACCGCCGCGGCCGGCGCCCCGGCATCGGCCAGCGCCGCGGCGATGGCGGCCCCTCCCAGCGCCGGCGCCTCGAGGGCCGCGAGCGCCCCCTGAAAACCCCCCATGGGCGTGCGGCTCGTGCCGGCAACGATCACGTCCTGCATCTGTCGTCCCTCCCTGCGGTTCGACCATACGGTTTGGTAACGAATGCCACCTAGCCTGAGGGTCGGGCAAGGGGCTCGCGGCGGGGTCAGAGGGGGAGTGCAGCGATGAATCTGGCGGTGGAACGGCGCGGCGGGGCGCTGGTGGTGCGGGTGCATGAGGCGCGGATCGACGCCGCCGTCGCCGTCGCCTTCAAGGAGGCGATGCGCGGCGCCACGGCGGGGGCCGAGCCCCGGGTGGTCCTCGACCTCGCCGATGTCGGGTTTCTGGACAGCAGCGGCCTCGGTGCGGTCGTCTCGGTGATGAAGCACCTCGGCGCCGGGCGCCGGCTGGAGCTGGCCGCGCTGACCCCGGCGGTGGAAAAGGTGTTTCGCCTCACCCGGATGGACCGCGTCTTCGTCATCCACCCCGCGGTGCCCGATGCGGCGGCCCTGCGGCATGCGGGCTGATCGCATGGCCCTGGCCGCGCGGCGGGCCATGGTGCCGGCGTCGGCGACCGAGTCGGGGGCGGGCGCGCAGGGCGGGGCTCCCCTGCTGCTGGAGCTGACGATCCCGGGGGAGGAGGCGGCGGTGCGCGGCGCCCTCGCGCGCAGCATCGCGGCGCTCGAGCCGCTCGACCTCAGCGCCGACTGCCGCGCCTCGACCGAGCTGGTCCTGGCCGAGGTGCTCAACAACATCGTCGAGCATGCCTACGCCCGCAGCGACGGCCCGATCACGCTGGAGATGCGGCTGGCCGAGGACGCGCTGGCCTGCGCCGTCCGCGACCATGGCCTGCCGATGCCGGCCGGACGGATGCCGCGCGGGGCGCGGGCGCGCCTCGACGTGCCGGACGAGGACTTGCCCGAGGGCGGCTTCGGCTGGTTTCTCATCCGCAGGCTGACCCGCAACCTCGCCTATGTCCGCGACGGCGGCAGCAACCGCCTCACCTTCCTCGTCCCGCTGGAGCGTGCCGGCCAATCGCCCTGACATGGCCGCACCCGGCGTCGGAGGCCGGTCGCCCGCATGGGCAGGGATCAGTCCGGTCGCGCCCGGCCAGCGAACCGCGCCGACCAGGCCGGCAGCGAATCACCTGCGGCCGGCCTGGCCAGATAGACCCCGCGCGCGATGGCCCGGGCCAGACAGGCCGCCGCGGCATGACCGAGGCGAAAGAGGTCGGCCACCGGATCGCCCAGCGCGCGCCTGCCCGTCGAGACGGCAAACACGAGGTCCCCGTCCAGCGGCGTATGCGCAGGCACCAGCGCCCGGCCGATGCCGTCATGCGCGGCCACGGCCAGCCGCGTCGCCTCCGCCTGGCTGAGCGCGGCGTCGGTGGCGACGATCGCCAGCGTGGTCGCGGCACCGGGCGTCTTGCCGGGCCGGGCCTCCGCCGCCGGGGCAAAGCGCGCCGGCAGGCCAAGGCCGCCGAACTCGTCGCCCAACTCCCACGGCGCCGCCCAGAACTCCGGCCCGTCCGCCACCGTCGCAGCCCCCACGGCATTCACCGCGACCAGAGCCCCCACGGTGAACCCACCGGCCTCCAGCACCGCCGAGGCCGAGCCGAGCCCCCCCTTCAGCCCGTGCAGCGTCGCCCCGGTGCCTGCCCCGGCGGTGCCGAGCGCAAACTCCACGCCGGCCGCCTCCAGCGCGGCCCGGCCCAGCGCCGGATAGGGGTTCGTGTCCCAGTCCTTGGCGCCGCCATTGCCGAGGTCGAACAGGATCGCCGCAGGCACGATCGGCACATGCTGGCCGTCCACGGCAAAGCCGCGCCCGGCCGCGCGCAACGCATCCGCCACGCCGCAGGCCGCCGACAGCCCCAGCGCCGAGCCGCCCGAGAGCACCAGCGCATCCGCCGCCTGCACCAGCCGGTCGGGCGCGAGCAGATCGGTCTCGCGCGTGCCCGGCGCCCCCCCCATCACATGCACCGCCGTCGTGAAAGGACGCCCGGCGGTGAGCACCGTCACGCCCGAACACAGCCGCAGGTCCCCGGCATTGCCGACCAGCAGCCCCTCGACATCGGTGATCAGGTTCCTCGGCCCCGCACGCATGGAGAGAGCCTAGGCGAGGCTGCGCCGCCGCGACAGGGGGAAACCGCCGTGCCCGGGCAGATGCGACAGGGCGGCGCGGCGGGCGCGCTTGCCTGTCATGCCTCCGACGTGCGACAAGGCCCAAGCGTCACGACCGGGGAGGAGTCCCATGCGCATCGTCAAGTGGACGCTCGTCATCCTGCTGGTGGTCACCGTGGGGTCGCTTCTGCACTACACCCTGCCGCGGCACGAGGTGGTGCGGATCGTGGGCGTCGAAACCCGGCTGGAGAGCCTCGGCTGGAACCGCATCTTCTATGCGTCGGTGCCGGTCGGCCAGGCCGAGTCCGGGGCCCGCGACGTCCGGTTCATCGAAACCGTCCAGACCAGCGGGCGGGAACTCGTGTTCCGCAACGAGGATACCGGCTGGATCTGGCCTCCCTACTTCAAGCTCAACGCGTCCGACCTGCAGGCGCGCGCACGCGACCTCGTCTCGACATCGGCGGACCCGGCATGGGTGGCCGTCACCTATTACGGCATGCGCTCGCAGATCCTGTCGATCTATCCCAACGCGCTCCGCGTCCGGCCGGTGGAAGGGCCCGACGTCACCATCATCCCGTGGACGCGCATCATCGCCTTCACGCTCCTCTTCGCCGTGGCCGCATGGCTGTGGTTCACCCTCCGTCGCTTCAACGAGCGGCGCGCGCGGCCGCAGGCTCCCCCCGCGCGCGGCGACCGTTCCTGAAGGCACCCTCCGCGCAACGGCGACCACAGGGCCGTCATCCAGCCCGGTCCGCAAGGACCCGGGCCTTGCCCGGTCGATGCCACCGCCCCCCGGGACGCCATGGCCTCCGGCGGCCTTGGCGCGCCCTGCGGAGAAGCAACAGGGGCAGTTGCCGAACGCGGGTGCCCGTGCGCTGTCGGAACCGCGCGTCGCTGCGGGCGCAGGCACCAGCCCGGTGCGAGTCGCAGCAACCGGGCTGAAGCGGAGGCGCGGCCCTGCGGGCGCGCGTCAGGCCCGGCGGCCCTGGTCCGCCACCGACGCGGGCATCACCTCGCGCCGACCGCGATCGTCATAGGTCTGCAGCGGCGGCACGGGCCGTCTCAGCGCGTCGATCCGGGCGGCACCGTCCATGAGACCCGATCGCGCCGCCTCCAGCAGGGCTGCGTTGCGCACCGCGCGCGCCTGCAGTTGCCGCGCCACATCCACCGGGGGGGGAGCGGCGGCGAGCGCCTCGGAGAGCGCTTCCTTCTCCGACAGGATGTCGGAAAGCCGCTCGAAATCGGCGGCACGCAGCGCCTCCGCCTCGCGATCGAACACGCTGTGCAGCGCCGCGGCGAGGTCGCCTCCGACCGGTTGCGATCTCTTCCTCAGCTTGTCAAACCCGAACATCCCGCGCTCCCATGTCATGCTGTCCCTGAGCCGGCTCCGCCCTCGCGACAAGGGCCCGATAGAGTGATTCGGCGAGGCCTATCCCCCCACGCTCCACCATCGAGCGGGCGTGCGCCTCGGTCAGGAACGAGGCGAACTGCGCCTCGCCGACGCCACCGCCCATCGCCTCGCGCGGGGCGCCGAGGCCGGCCGATTGCAGCATCACCGAGAGAAAGCTGGCCTCCAGCGCCCGTGCCGCCTCACGCAGGGCGGGAGCGGCGCGTCGGGGGCCTGGCTCCGGGCCGGTGAGGGGGGCGATCGCGAGATCCGTCATTGCGGCGTCCTCTGCAAGGTGGATTTCCTGCAGATTGCCGCGTCCGGGTAAAGGATCAGTAACCTCGACGGGTCAATCTGCAATCCGACGCAGTTCCAAGGCAGGACCTCCATGATCGTCGCTCCGGACCCGACGGCCGTCCGTCTCCCAAGCCCCGGCACCGGCCCGGGGCGGGATGGCGCAGCGGGAGAGGGGTCCGACACGACCGACTCCTTCGCGCGCCACATGACGCAGCGCGAGGGGCACGAGCCCCGGCCGCCACGTCCGCCAGAGCCCCACCCGACCAGGTCGCAGCAGCCGCCCCCCCCGACACAGGGGGCCGATCTGCAGGAGGCCCGCACGCCGGATGCGCACCAGCCGGCGCAGCAGCTCCCGCCTCGGGACCCGCCGGCGCAGACGCTGCCGGTCCCGGATCTGCCGCTGTGGACCCTGCCGGCGCAGGCTCTCCCGCCGCAGCGACTCCCTGCGCAGCTTCTGCCGGAACAGCCGGAAACATCAGCCAACCACGCGATCGACGCGGCAGATGCGACCGCCCGCGGCGCCGGGTCCGGCATCCTGCGCGCCGCAATGCAGCAAGATGCGCCGGCCGCCCCGTTGACGGCGTCGCCGCTGGTCCCGGCCGCTCTCCTCGTGACGGCCGGCACGAGCCCACCCACCTGGCACACCCCGCTCCGGGCGTCGACAGCCCTTGCGTCGCGCCCGGATCTCGATTCGTCGTCCAGCGCTGCGCGGACAGGGGGCGATGGCGTAGTCCCTGCGGGCGTGCCGCAAGGCGATGTCGCCGCGCCGATGCCATCGCGGAGCGGTCCGGCGCGGGCCGCGGCCTGGCCGTCAGACATCGCAGCGCCGTTGCCGGACCCCAAGGGGCTCCCCGAACCGCACCCGGAGCGTCCGCGCGACCTGCGCCTCCATGCAGACCGCGGCCTGCCTGACCCGACCGGGGCCTCGCCAGCCCTGGCAGGGCGGCTCGCCTACCGGGCGGAGGGGGAGCGCCCGGACGACGCCGTGCTGCCCCGGGCTCCTGCGGTGCCGGCGGCGGGCGACCGGCCTGCGGCGACGGCCGGAGACGCGCCGCCGCAAGCGCGCCCCCAGGCCACCGACCCGCCGGTGGCCGGGCGCGCCGGGCCGGATCAGCAGCCGAAGGCGCGCCAGCATCCGGACGCCACCAGCACGGCGCCCGCTGCCGCGTCGTCCGGATGGGACGGGGTGCCCGACGTCGCTCGGCCGGTCGTCGCGCCGGATGATGCGCGGCCGCAGACGGCCCGGCAGCGGGCGGACCATGTCGCGCAGGAGGATCCGCACGCCGCGGCCCATGCCGGCGCACTGCCCGGGATGTCGCGACCCGCGCCGGCCGCAGACGCGAGCGAGCACCGGCATACCGCCGCGCTTTCGGCTGCCGCGCCCACGCGACCTCCGCGCGAGAGGCTTCCGGCCGATCCGTTTTCGCAGTCTGGCCCGCTGCCTGCGTCGGGCACGGACCCACTGCCTGGCAAGGGCCTTCCCCGGGCTGACCGACCGGCCTCCGATGCGCGACACGACCCGGCGACGGCTCCGCAGGCGCCCGGGACCACGACCGCCGTGGCGTCCGCCTCACCCGCCCGGGCAAGTCCGCGGGGCGCGCTCGAGACACCCCCGACCGGGCAGCATCCGGGAACCGAGCCGCCGACCGCCCCCGACGCGCCCGCCTCGCGCCCGTCACCGGCCGACACTCCGCCTGCCTCGGCTGTCATCCCTCAGGGCGCCTCCGTGAGACAGCCGCCCGGGCCGACAGGTGCCGACCGGCGGATCGCCCCGCAGGCAGCGGCGACGCCGGCGCCCGACGGAACGCGCCCCCCGCCCGGGGGCGACACCGCAGACGATGCGGCGGTCCCCCCCGCGATCCGGAGCGCCAGCGCGCAGCCGTCGTCGCCCCCGACGGCAAGCGATGTCCTTGCAGCCCGATGGGCGCTGCAGCGCCAGGCAGGTGCGGGCGCCGGCACCGGGGCGCCTCCGCTCCATCGCTCACTCGCCGACCCGATCCCTGTCGAACTCGCCCCGCACGCCAACCCGGACGGGGCGGCGGTCACACCGCCATCGGGACCGGCGACGACCCCGACCGCCCGCAGCGATGTCGCAGCCCTGCCGGCCTTCGCGTCTTCCGGCCCACAGCCTGCCGGCCCCGACCCGCGAGCGGCAGGCGTGCAGCCCCCGGACCGGCAGCAGGACGGCCCCATGGCCGCGCCCGATCCGACCCGCCGTGAGGTCGCGACACCACTGGTGGCTTCGCCCGCCTCCAGCCGTGCCCAACAGCTGCGCGAACGAGTCGCGCCAAGCGGCGAGCGTGCGGCCGCGCGGGCGAGCGGCCCTGCGTTCCCGGCGGGCGCCCAACGGACGGGGACGGAACCCGCCGCCCCGGCTCCTGCCGCCTCCCCGTCGCACGGCCCTCCCGTGGCATCGCCCCCCGTCGCCCTCGGCGGCATGCTCCTCGCACAGGCCGTTCCGGGCGCCGATCCGGTTGAGGAGGCCGTCCCGCCGAGGCGGGACGATGGCGCCATGGCGCCCCCCGGCGCCATGACCGCGCCCGCAATCGCCGCGACGTCGGCGGCCCCTCTGCCCGGAAGCGCCGGGAGTCCGCAGGTCGTGGCCCCACAGCTTGCCGTCGCGGCGCGGCATCTGTCGGATGGTCCGGTGGAGGTCAGCCTGTCGCCCAGCGAACTGGGTCGCGTCACGCTGACGCTCATCCAGAGCGACGGCAGCATCGTGGTCGCCGTGACGGCCGAGCGCGCCGAGACGCTCGACCTGCTGCGTCGCAGCATCGGCCTCCTTGCCCAGGAGCTTCAGGATCTCGGCTATGCCAATCCCGGCTTCACCTTCGGTGAGCAGCGGCGCCCGACGGCCGGCACGCCGCCCGATGCGCGGGAGCCCGACGAGCCACGCGTGGACCCGCCGCGCCCGCGCGATCACGCCGCCATCCTGCCGGCAGCCGGGGCCTCCGGGCTCAACCTTCGTCTCTGACATCGTCCTTGCTTCGGGAGTTCCTCGATGACCCCTCTCACCGCACCGCTCGCCTCCCCTCCGGATGCTGCCGCGCTGACGCGCCCGCCGACCGCAGCCGAGCGGGCCGGGAGTGCCAGCATGATCACCTCGGACTTCGAGACCTTTCTGAAGATGCTGACCACGCAGATCCAGAACCAGGATCCGCTGAACCCGATGGACCCGAGCGATTTCGCGGTCCAGCTTGCCACCTTTTCCAGCGTGGAGCAGCAGGTGCGGACCAACCAGCTCCTCGAGGGGATGGTCACGCAGACCGCCCTCGGCGAGCTTGCCGGGCTTGTCGGCATGTCGGTGCAGGCGCCCGGGCCACAGCGCTTCGATGGCGACGCCCTGACGCTGACCTTGCCGGCGGTCGACGGGGCCGACAGCGCGCGGCTGGTGGTGCGCAACACGCTCGGACAGGTGGTCGAGACAGTCGATGTGCCGGTCGCCGGGGGCATGCATGTCTGGCGGGGCCTCGGTCCGGACGGTCTGCAGATGCCGCCGGGCGACTACGCGTTCGAGGTTTCCGGACTGTCCGAGGGCAACGTCGTGAGCACCCGATCAGTGCCCGGGTTTGCCGAGGTGGTCGAGGCGCGTCGAGACGGCGCCGCGACCGTGCTGGTGCTCGCCACGGGGCGCGAAGTCCCCTTCGCAGAGGTGAACGCCCTTCGCGGAGCGGCGCGACGCTGACCGTGGCCGCCCTTGGCAGGCCGCTGATATCCCCCGGCAGCCGGTCGGATTCCCCGGCTCATCGCCCGCGTGCCCGGCATCGTCTGTTCGCGACGCTCGGCCTTGCTCCCGACACCATCGGCATCGATCCGGTGAAGAAGGTGTTTCAGGTCCACGGCCAGGGCGCGGGCGGAAAGGTCGTCCTGCGCCGGAGGCTGCGACGGTCGGGGGTGCTGGTGCGCTTCGGCCGGCTGTCGCCCTGCCCGATCGGCAAGGAGGCCTGGCGGCAGCGCATTTCCGCGCGCTCGGCCATGCGGTGCGGCTGATGCCTCCGTCCTCAAGTCCGGCCCAGCGTCAAGCGGGGCAACACCGACCAGGCGGATGCCGAGGCGCGTCTCGCGAAGCGGTCACCCGGCCGACCATGCGCGTCCCGCCGCAGACGTGCCCGCGACCCGACGCCGGTGAAATCACCCGAACGGCAGGCGGCGCTGCCGGACCACGAGACCCGCGAGGTTCCGCTCCGCCAGCAGGCCCGGACCGTGAACGCGGTCCGCGCGCATCCGGGCGGGGTCGGCATCGTCGTGCCCGGGCATGTCGACCGACTGCTGGCCGCGGCAGAGCAGGTGCCCGAGGCGGCGCTCATGCTCCTCGGCGACAAGCTCCGCGAGAGCCGGGTCCGCATCGCCGCCGTCACGAAGCGGATCGAGACGGCCGATGCCGGGATGCGCTCGCACGCCGCCTCGTGACCATTCGCGGCAACGGCGCGATGGCCGCGGCCACACCAAGGGTCGATGCCTTCCGCTCGGCGCGCGATCGCTCGGCGTGGTCGGGGCGGACGCCGGAGCCGGACTCGCCGGACGGCACGGGGCGGCTCGGCCGGATCTCGACGGCCGGGAACCGGTCTCGGCGTCGGTGCCGCGCGGATCAGCGCGCCGGGGCCGGCGCCGGGCGAGGGCGGGCTGCCGCGCCTGCAGGGAAACCCCGTGAAGGCCTTTGCCATCGCGCTCGCCAGCCGCATGGCGCGGGCGGTCCGGGCGCTGATCGGAAGCGGCGAGAGCTGCCGGGACCGTCCGGCCTGACGGAACGCGCCGGCCCCCGCACGCTGGCCGGGAGACGGTGAGGCGCGTCCCGCCGCGGCCGTCCCCCCGGCACGATGTGGGGAGACCGAGACGGCAAACGGGACACCCTGTTCGGACCGGAGCGACAGAGACCGCGTGCCCCCGATCGGACCCCGACCGCCGGCGGCCCATCGGGGCGCGCGCCCGGCGAGCCGCGGATCGGACGCCGCATGCACGGCCACGACCGACCATCGGCCATCCCCGGACAACGCCCCTGCCCCGGCCGCGCCGCCCAGACATGGTCCGAGCCCGACGGCGAACGCGTCGGATACCGCAAGGGTTGCGGACGTGCCACGCGCCCTCGAGCGCGATCGCCGTGCTGTCGACCGGCAGGGATGGCGGGCCGTCCGGACGACGAGCGCCGACGGGCGCTCGACCCGGCGCAGCCAGCACCGCGGCGAGCAATCCGGCCTGACCCTCGCGCGCCATGAGGCCGACGAAGCCCTCGCGCGGCGACTTCGGGCGCCGTGGTGAAGGGGCGGCTCACCGCATCCGCGATCGGCGTTGCGCCGTCCTCGCGGGATGCCGCCATGGCCGGAGGCCACACCCGCGGTGCGATTTCGTCGCGGGAGGCGCCTCGGAGTCGCCACGGCGGGCGGGCCGCGGGTCGTCCGGGTCCGGCACATCCGGGTCCTTGCGGCGCGCCGCTCCGCATCCTGCCCGGCGCAACGGTTCACCTTGGCGACCGGGTGCAGGCGCCCGCCCCTCGGGACCTCCCCGGACCTTTCCCCTGCCGGGGCGGCACGCCGGAGGTCGCGGAGGCTCCCGCAGGATGCGGCGGACGGAGTCGATCCCGGCGTTGCCGGAATCCCGACATGCGCCCGGTGTGCGGAGGGCGCCGGCGGGGGCGCGGCGAGGCGGCCGGACGAGGGCCCCGGGGTCCGGGCCGGCGGTGTCGCGCGGGGGCCGTGCACGACATGCGGGTGACAGCGCCCGCCACCCGGGTTAGATCACTCGGGCCGACCCCCGCAAAGGACGCCCCGGATGCACGCCCTGCCCCCCCACCCCTTCGACCCGCTGCAGGACGACCGCCTGCGCGAGGAGTGCGGCGTCTTCGGCGTCACCGGCGTGCAGGATGCGGCCAATTTCGTGGCCCTCGGCCTGCATGCGCTGCAACACCGCGGCCAGGAGGCGGGCGGCATCATCACCCATGAGGCCGACACCGGCTTTCACGCCGCCCACCGCTTCGGCCTCGTGCGCGACAACTTCACCAAGCCCGCGCTGATGGAGACGCTGCCCGGCCGGCTGGGCATCGGCCACGTGCGCTATTCCACCGCCGGCTCGAAGGGCGCGGCGCAGATCCGCGACGTGCAGCCCTTCTTCGGCGAGTTCGCGATGGGCGGCGCCGCCATCGCCCACAACGGCAACATCACCAACGCCGACGCGCTGCGCCGCGAGTTGATCGAGCGCGGCTCGATCTTTCAGTCGAACTCGGACAGCGAGTGCATCATCCACCTGATGGCCCGCTCGATCCAGCGCACCATCCCCGAGCGGATGAAGGATGCGCTGCGCCGGGTCGAGGGGGCCTTTTCCATCGTCGCGATGACCCGCACCAAGCTCATCGGCGTGCGCGACGCGCTGGGGGTGCGGCCGCTGGTGCTGGGGCGGCTGGGCGAGGGATGGGTGCTCAGCTCGGAGACCTGCGCGCTCGACATCATCGGCGCCGAGCTGGTGCGCGAGGTCGAGCCGGGCGAGATGGTGGTGATCGAGAACGGCGAGGTGCAGTCCCATCGCCCGTTCGAGGCCCGCCGCCCGCGCTTCTGCATCTTCGAGCATGTCTATTTCTCGCGCCCGGACTCGATCCTGGGCGGGCGGTCGGTCTATGAGACCCGCCGCGCGATCGGTGCCGAGCTGGCGCGCGAGGCGCCGGTGGAGGCCGATCTCGTCTGCGCCGTGCCGGATTCGGGCACGCCGGCGGCCATCGGCTTTTCGCAGACCTCGGGCCTGCCGTTTGCCATGGGCATCATCCGCAACCAGTACATGGGCCGCACCTTCATCGAGCCGACCGAACAGATCCGCAACATGGGCGTGCGGCTGAAGCTGAACGTCAACCGGGCGCTCATTCGCGGCAAGCGGGTGGTGCTGGTGGACGATTCGGTGGTGCGCGGGACCACCAGCCGCAAGATCAAGGAGATGATCCTCGATGCCGGCGCCGCCGAGGTGCATTTCCGCATCGCGTCGCCCCCGACCTCCTGGCCCTGCTTCTATGGGGTCGACACGCCCGAGCGCGACAAGCTCCTCGCCTCGAGCATGACCGAGGAGCAGATGCGCGACCATCTCGGCGTCGATTCGCTGCGCTTCATCTCGCTCGACGGGCTCTATCGGGCCGTGGGCGAGGCGCAGGGCCGCAACGCCGCCGCGCCGCAGTACTGCGACGCCTGTTTTTCGGGCGACTATCCGGTGCGGCCCTCGGACATGATCGCCGCCGGCCGGATCCGGCTGCGCGAAGAGGCCTGACGGCCCGCGCCGTGCTCAGTCGCGATAGTCCGGCTCGTCGCGGTCGAGCACCGATTTCAGATGTGCGAAATGCGCGTCGGCCATGCCGGCATAGGCCTTCCAGCCCTGGGCCGTCTGCGCCGCCACCCGGTCGGACATGACATTCAGCGGCCGGCCCGAGGCCAGCGCCAGCAGCACCGTCTGCGCCGCCTTCTCGAAGAAATAGAGCCGCTCGAAGGCTTCGGCGACGGTGCTGCCGGTGGTGGTGAGCCCGTGGTTGGCCATCAGGAGCGTCGAGCATCCGCCCAGCGCGGCGGCGATGCGCGCGCCCTCGGCCGCGTCGTCGGCGATGCCGCCGCAGTCGGGGTCGATGGCGAGGTCGCCGAAGAAGCGCGCGGTGTTCATGTCGATGGGCGGCAGCGACGGATCCTTCAGCGCCGCCAGCGCCGTGGCATGCGGCGGGTGGCAGTGCAGCACCACGCGCACATCGGGCCGGGCGCGGTGGAGCGCGCCGTGGATCGTCCAGGCCGAGGCATCGGGCGGCTCCGGCCCCGCCATCACCGCCGGATCGTCGGCATCGAGCTCCAGCAGGTCCGAGGCCCGGATCGCCGCGAAATGCCGCCACTTCGGGTTCATCAGGAACCGCCGCCCGTCGGCCGAGACCGCCGCGCTGAAATGGTTGCCGACCGATTCGTGCCAGCCGAACCGCGCCGTCAGCCGGAACGCCGCCGCGAGGTCGCTGCGCAGCGTGCTCTCGCCCCCGTCCTTCATGCGAACCGCCCGCGCGAGACCATGGCGCGATAGATCCCCCGCAGCTCGCCCCGGTCGGTGTAGGTCCCGCGCAGATACCGCTCGCCGCTGGTGGCGGAATAGGCCTCGCGGCCGTGCACGATGCGGTGGTTGTCGAACGTGATGCACTCGCCGGCCTTCAGCGAGAAGCGCATGACGTATTTCGCCTCCTGCAGCATCCGGCCGAAGCGGACGAAGGCGGGATAATAGGCGTCGAGCACCCGCTGCGGCAGGTCGAAGACATCGGCCATGTGCTGGCTGATGGTGACGCCCGAGACCTCGCCGTGCCGGTCGAGCTCGATCACGCGCTGGCGGGCGCGCATGTCGATGCCGTCATGCTCCTTGTAGAAGGGGATGTCGGTCTCGGCCAGCAGGCGGAACGCCTCCGGGTCGGCGGCGCGCAGGTCGCCCGCCACCGCCGTGCCGTCGAGGAACAGGTTCATCCCGCCGGCGACGGAGTTGGCGCGGCAGTGCAGGAACTGGATGCCGGGGGCGAGCTCCTCGGCGGGGACGTCGGTGTGCAGCTCCAGCGCCCTGGAGGTGTAGGCGAGGTTCGTCGGCTTCACATGGGTCCGCACGTCGAAATAGGCGCCGAAGAAGCTGGGCCGGATCGTGCCGATCAGCTCGGCGGTGCGGGTCAGGCCCTCGTCGCTGTCGGGCATGTCGGTGACGATGGCGACCCCCTCGACCAGCAGCGCCTCCATCCAGCGGCGGCGTTCCTGCGGATCCTCCAGCAGGACGGGGTGCGAGACGCGGGTGAGGGTGGGGTAATGATCGGCGAACCACGGCCGGCGCGGCAGGTCGGCGGGGTCGTGGCGCGGCGCGCCGGTGGCGTAGTGGGCGAGCATCGCCAGCGGGTGGCGGGTGACATGGGCCTCGCCGGCCCAGTCGATCACCAGCGCTTCGCCCTCGATCCGGGCGCGGGCCGGGCGGGGCGCGGTGGCGTGGTGAAAGATGTCGAAGACGCGCTCGCGCGTCTCGGGGTCGAAGGAGGTGGGGCAGTTGTCGCGCAGCCACCAGAAGTTGAAATAGCCCCGGCTGCCGTCGGGCAACGGCACCGTCAGGCCGTCCGCCTCTGCCACCACGCCGTCGAGTGTCGCGCCGTCCATGCCCTGCCCTCCGATGGCTGCCCTCCGATGGCTGCCCTGGGCGCGATGCTAGGCGCGGCGGGGCCCGGGAAGAATGCCGATTGAACTGAAGCGAAGATAACCTCAGGGTTATGTCATGGCCCCTGCCCTTCCGCCGCTGCGACTGCTGGCCGCCTTTGCGGCGGTGGTCCGCTGCGGCTCGGTGCAGGGGGCGGCGGCGGAGCTGAACGTGACCCAGCCGGCGGTCAGCCAGGCTGTGCGGCAACTCGAGGAGCATGTCGGCCTGCCGCTGCTGGACCGCGGGCGCCGCCCGGTGCGGCCCACCGCGGCGGGCGAGGCGCTGGCGGGCGCGATCCGCGACGGGCTCGGGCAGATCGCCGAGGCCATCGAGGCGCTGCGCGCGACCCGGCGGGAGGAGGGCGCGACGGTGACGGTCGCGGTGTCGGTGGGCGTGGCGACCTATTGGCTGATGCCGCGGCTGGCAGCGCTCTATCGCGAGCATCCCGAGATCCTGGTGAACGTGATGACGACGCCCACGGGGGCGCCGGCGCTGGCCGAGGGGGTGGACCTCGCGATCCGCTATGGCCACGGGCGCTGGCGCGACGGGCTGGTGCACCGGCTCTTTGCCGAGGAGGTGCTGCCGGTCTGCGCGCCGGGCCTGCGGGCGCGGCACGGGGGCACGGTGCCGCCCGGGGCGGTGCCGCTGCTGCATGTGCGCTCGGACGACGTGTCCTGGGTGGGCTGGCCCGAGTATCTGCGCAGCACCGGGCAGGCGCCGGTGCGGGCCGAGGGGCGGGTGTTCACCAACTATGTGCAGGCGACGCAGGCCGCGCTGGAGGGGCATGGGATGATGCTGGGCTGGCGGTCCATCACCGGCGGGCTGACGGCCTCGGGCGCGCTGGTGGATGCGGGGCTGCCCGCGCTGGTGCCGCGCGATGCCGTCTACCTCGTGGCGCGGGCGAAGCGGGGCGGTCGGGCGGCGGAGCTGTTCGCCGACTGGCTGCGCGCGAACACCGGGGTCTGAGGGGGGGTCTGAGGGGGGTGGGCCTTGCACAGGGCCGCGGCCCGTGCAACTATCCATCCGTATAAATCGACAGGAGCGCCGTGATGCCGCGTGACCACCGCCACCGACCGCCCCCGGGGGGTGCATGAGCGCCCGCCGCGCCTTCAGCCATCTGGGCGAGGAGGTCCGCCGCCAGGCGCTGATCGAGGCGACGCTCGACTGCATCGCCGAGGGCGGGCCGCAGGCGGCCACGGTGCGCGCGATCGCGGCGCGGGCGGGCGTCACCCCGGGGCTGATCCGGCACTACTTCAGCACCAAGGAAGAGCTGGTCGCCCGCGCCCATGAAGCGCTGATGACCGGGCTGACCGAGGCCAGCGCGGCCACGCTGGAGGCGCTGCCGGCGGACCCTGCGGCGCGGCTCGCGGGCTTCGTGGCCAGTGCGGTCACGCCGCCGGTGGCCGAGGCGCGGGCGGTGGCGCTGTGGGCGGCCTCGATGCAGCTGGTGCCGCGGGATGCGGAGATGCGCGCGGTGCACGAGGCGACCTATCTCGCGTTTCGCGACCGGCTGGAGGGGCTGATCGCCGAGGCGCTTGCCGCCGCCGGCCGGCCGGCCGACCCGGCCACGGCGCGGCGCCTCGCCATTGCCGGCAATGCGCTGCTGGACGGGCTGTGGATCGAGGCCTCGGTGCTGCCCGACCGTTTTGCCCGGGGCGAGGCGCGGGCGATCGCGCTGTCGGCCTTCGAGCGGCTGCTCGGGCTGGAGCTGCCGCATGGCTGAGCCCCTGCGCCGCTCCGAGGTCCCCCCGATGCGCTATGCCGAGGTGACCGACCGTCTCGCCGGGCTGGGCTCGGAGAAATGGGTGCTTTACACCGCCGCCGCCGCGCGCAGGCGGGCGGGCCGGCCGGTGATCGACCTCACCATCGGCGAGCCCGACGTGCCCACGCCCGCCCCCCTGATCGCGAGCGCCACCCGCGCCATGGCCTCGGGCCGCACCGGCTATTCCAACGGCCGCGGCGAGCCCGCGCTGCTCGAGGCGCTGAGCCGGCGCTACACCGCGCTGGCGGGCCGGCACATCGGGACCGACCGCTTCCTCTGCCTGCCCGGCACGCAGACGGCGCTCTATGCCGCGCTCCGGGCGGTCTGCGATCCGGGCTGCGAGGTGATCCTGGGCGATCCGATGTATGCCACCTATGAGGGGCTGATCCGCGCCGCCGGAGGGGTGCCGGTGCCGGTGCCGCTGGACCCCGCCCGGGGCTTCCGGATGCAGGCCGGGGATGTGGCCGCGCGGATCACGCCGGCTGCGCGGGCGCTGCTCCTGAACACGCCGCACAACCCGACCGGGGCGGTGCTGGGGCCGGGCGACCTTGCCGCGCTGTGCGGGCTGGCGGCCGAGCGGGGGCTGTGGGTGATCTCGGACGAGGTCTATGGCGACCTGACCCATGGCGGGGCGGTCTTCACCTCGGCGCTGGCCGATCCGGCACATGAGGCGCGGGTGATCGTGGCGGCCTCGATCTCCAAGTCGCATGCGGCGCCGGGGTTCCGCGCCGGCTGGCTCTGCGCCTCGGCCGAGTTCTGCCGCCGGGCGCTGCCGCTTTGCGAGACCATGCTCTTCGGCTCGCAGCCCTTCATCGCCGACATGGCGGCCGAGGCGCTGTCGGGCCCCTCGGACACCGCCCGCGCCATGGCCGGGCGGATGGCGCGGCGGGCGGCGCGGGTGCATGCCGCGCTCGACGGGGTGGCGGGGCTGGCGGTGCACCGGCCCGAGGCGGGGATGTTCGCGCTGGTCGATGTCCGCGCGCTGGGCGGCGACTCCCAGGCGCTGGCGCTGGCGCTGCTGGAGGCCGAGGAGGTGGCGGTGATGCCCGGCGCCTCGTTCGGCGCCTCGCTGGAGGGGTGGTGGCGGCTCGCGCTGACCGCGGGCGACGCCGAGACCGACGAGGCCTCTGCCCGCATCGCCCGCTTCGCCCGGGGGTGGCGCGGATGAGCACGGTGGCGCAGGGGCTGGTGGCCTGGCTGAGGGCGATGGGGGTGGAGGTGGTCTTCGGCATCCCCGGGGTGCACACCATCGAGCTTTACCGCGCGCTGCCCGGCGCCGGCATCCGCCATGTCACCCCGCGGCACGAGGCCGGGGCGGGGTTCATGGCCGACGGCCATGCGCGGGTGTCGGGGCGGTTCGGGGTGGCGCTGGTCATCACCGGGCCGGGGGTGACGAACATCCTGACGCCGATGGCGCAGGCGCGGGCGGATTCGGTGCCGATGCTGGTCGTCTCGGGGGTGAACCGGCGCGACACGCTGGGCCGGGGGCTCGGGTATCTGCACGAGCTGCCCGACCAGCGGGCGCTGACGGCGGCCCTTGGCCCGGCCCTTCACCTCGACCGGGCCGAGGCCTTGCCCGAGCTGCTGGCGCAGGCGGGCGCGGCGCTGACCGGCGGGAGGGGGGGGCCGGTGCACCTCCAGATCCCGCTCGATCTGATGGCGGCGCCGGCGCCCCTGCCCGCGCCCCCTGCCCCGCCGGCCCCCTCCCCTCTCCCGGACGTGGCCGAGGCCAACCGGCTGCTGGCCGAAGCGACGGCGCCGGTGATCCTGGCCGGGGGCGGCTGCCGGCAGAGCGGCCCGGCCCTGCAGGCGCTGGCCGAGCGGCTGGGGGCGCCGGTGATCCTGACCACCAATGCGCGCGGGCTGATGCATGGCCATCCGCTGGGCGTGCCGGCCTCGCCCAGCCTTGGCCCCGTGCGCGACCTGATCCGGGGGGCCGACCGGCTGCTGGTGCTCGGCTCCGAGCTGGGGCCGACGGATTGCGACATGTATGGCGACGGCGGCTTTCCCGCGACGCCGGGCATGATCCGGGTGGACATCGACGCCGGGCAGCTCGCCCGCCACCCGGCGGCGGTGACGCTGCGGGGCGAGGTGGCCGCGATCCTGCCCGCGCTCGGGCGCCCCGCACCGGCGGAGGGGGCCCCCGCGCGGGCGGCCCGCGCCCGGGCCGAGGCGCTGGCCGCCCTGCCCGAGGGCCATGCCGCCGAGGTGGCCCTGCTGGAGCGGCTGCGCGACGCCTGCCCGGGCGCGATCATGGTCGGCGATTCCACCCGGATCGTCTATGCCGGCAACCTGTACCACGACCACGACCGCCCCGGCGGCTGGTTCAACGCCGCCACCGGCTTCGGCGCGTTGGGCTATGCCACCGGCGCGGCGGTGGGCGCGGCGCTGGCCGCGCCCGGCACCCGCGTGCTGTGCCTCATCGGCGACGGCGGGCTGATGTTCGCCCCCGGCGAGCTGGTGACGGCGGCCGAGGAGGGGCTCGACATCGCCTTTCTCGTCTTCAACAACCACGGCTTCGGCGAGATCGCCGAGGCGATGCGCGCCGCCGGCGCCGAGGTCGTCGGCTGCTCCCCGCGCCCGCCCGAGCTTGCCGACCTCGCCCGCGCCTGCGGCCTGCCCTTCGAGCGGCTGCACCCCGACGAGCTGCACCGCGTCGGCCCCGGCCCGCGGCTGATCGAGATCACGCTGCCGCCGGTCGGCGCCGCGCCGAACCCATGAGGAGGACAGAATGCCGCTGACCATGAACCGCGAGGTCTTCATCACCTGCGCCGTCACCGGCTCGGGGGGCACGCAGGACCGCTCGCCCCATGTGCCGCGCTCGCCCGCCCGGATCGCCGCCTCGGCCATCGAGGCCGCGCGGGCCGGCGCCGCCGTGGTCCACTGCCATGTCCGCGACCCCGAGACCGGCGCGCCCGCCCGCGACCCCGCCCTCTACCGCGAGGTGACCGAGCGCATCCGCGCGGCCGATGTCGACGTGGTGCTGAACCTCACCGCCGGGATGGGCGGCGATCTGACCCTCGGCGGCCCCGACAGCCCCCTGCCCCCGGTCAGGGGCACCGACATGGTGGGCGCCGCCGAACGGGTGCGGCACATCGTCGACTGCCGGCCCGAGATCTGCACCCTCGACTGCGGCACCATGAACTTCGCCGAGGCCGATTACGTGATGGTCAACACGCCGGGCATGCTGCGCGACATGGCGGCGCGGATGGTCGAAAGCGGCGTGCGGATCGAGATCGAGGCCTTCGACACCGGCCATCTGTGGTTCGCCAAACAGCTCGTGGCCGAGGGCGCGATCCCCGATCCGGTGCTGGTGCAGCTCTGCATGGGGGTGCCCTGGGGGGCGCCCGATGACCTCGACACCTTTCTCGCGATGGTGCGCAACGTGCCGGCGGGCTGGATCTGGTCGGCCTTCTCGCTGGGCCGCAACGAGATGCCCTATGTCGCCGCCGCCGTGCTGGCGGGCGGCAATGTCCGCGTGGGGCTGGAGGACAACCTCTATCTGGAAAAGGGCGTGCTCGCCACCAACGCGCAGCTGGTCGAGCGTGCGGTCACCCTCATCGAGGCGATGGGCGCCCGCGTGATCGGCCCCGACGAGGTCCGCGCGCGGCTGCAGCTCGAAAAGCGGGCGCCGCTGTGAAGGCGGCCATCGTCGGCGGCGGCGTCATCGGCGGCGGCTGGGCGGCGCGCTTCCTGCTGAATGGCTGGGACGTGGCGGTGTTCGACCCCGACAGGCAGGCGCCGCGCAAGCTGGCCGCCGTGCTGGAGAACGCGCGGATGAGCCTGCCCCTCCTCTCCGACCTGCCCCTGCCGCCCGAGGGCCGGCTGACCCACGCCGCCACGCTGGCCGAGGCGGTGGCGGGCGCCGAGTACATCCAGGAGTCCGTCTCGGAACGGCTGGAGCTGAAACACCGCGTCTTCGCCGAGATCCAGCGCACGGCGCCGGGCACCCCCATCGGCTCCTCCACCTCCGGCTACCGCCCCTCGCAGCTGCAGGAGGGCGCGGCCAACCCCGCCGCCATCTTCGTCGCCCACCCGTTCAACCCCGTCTACCTGTTGCCGCTGGTCGAGGTGGTGCCCGGCCCCGCCTCCGACCCCGCGCTGATCGAGCGGGTGAAGGAGACGCTGCGGGGTCTCGGCATGTTTCCCCTCCACCTTCGCCGCGAGATCGACGCCCATGTCGCCGACCGCTTCCTCGAGGCGGTCTGGCGCGAGGCGCTGTGGCTGGTGAAGGACGGCATCGCCACCACCGAGGAGATCGACGAGGCGATCCGCATGGGCTTTGGCCTGCGCTGGGCCCAGATGGGCCTGTTCGAGACCTATCGCATCGCCGGCGGCGAGGCCGGGATGGCGCATTTCATGGCCCAGTTCGGCCCCTGCCTGACGCTGCCCTGGACCCGGCTGACCGATGTGCCCGCCTTCGACGACGCCCTCGTCGCGCTGATCGCGGGGCAGTCCGACGCGCAGTCGGGGCATCACTCGATCCGCGCGCTGGAGCGCATCCGCGACGCCAATCTCGTCGGCTTCCTGCGGGTGCTCAAGGCGCGCGACTGGGGCGCGGGCCGGGTGCTGAACGCCCATGACGCAGGCCGGAGTGACGACGGCGCGGTCCCGGTAACGCTGCACCCCGACTGGGCCGAGGCCGACGGCACCCTGGGCGAGGCGGGCTGGCTGGCCGCGGCCTCGGCGGTGGCGCCGCAGGACGGGCAGCGCAGCACCGACACCCACGTCCGCCAGCTCGCGACGGTGCGCCCGGGCGAGGCGCTGACCGCCACGGTGCGGCTGTCGGGCGACGCGACCGCGCGCCATCTCCTCGTCACCTTCCGGCGCGACGGCGCCCCCGTCGCCAGCGTCGAGCGGCGGCTGGCGCCGCGCGCCACGGCCCCGCAGGGAGAGCGCTGATGCATTTCGCCCTCACCGACGAACAGCGCATGATCGTCGAGACCACCCGCGCCTTCGTCGAGGCTGAACTCTACCCGCTCGAGGCCGAGGTCGAGCGCACGGGCCATCTGCCCATGGAGATCGTCCGCGAGGTTCAGTCGAAGGCCATCGCCGCCGGCCTCTACGCCGCCAACATGCCCGAGGAGGTCGGCGGCGCCGGCCTCGACACGCTGTCCTGGCTGCTCTACGAGCGCGAACTGGGCCGGGCCAACTATGCGCTGCACTGGACCTGCGTGGCGCGGCCCTCGAACATCCTGCTGGCGGGGACCGAGGCGCAGCGGGAGAGATACCTCTACCCCTGCATCCGCGGCGAGACCTGGGACTGTCTGGCGATGACCGAGCCCGGCGCGGGGTCGGACCTGCGCGGGATGCAGGCCACGGCGCGCCCCGATGGCGGCGACTGGGTGCTCAACGGTACCAAGCATTTCATCAGCCACGCCGACATCGCGGGCTTCGCCATCGTCTTCATGGCCACGGGCGAGGAGGACACGCCGCGGGGGCCGAAGAAGCGCATCACCGCCTTCTTCGTCGACAAGGGCACCCCGGGCTTCACTGTGCGCCCGGGCTATCGCAACGTCAGCCACCGCGGCTATACCAACGCGATCCTGGAGTTCGACGACTGCCGCGTGCCGGCCTCGAACGTGCTGGGCGAGGTTCACCGCGGCTTCGAGGTGGCGAACGAATGGCTGGGCGCGACGCGGTTGCAGGTGGCCGCCACCTGCCTCGGCCGCGCCGACCGCGCGCTGGCGCTCGCGCTGCGCCACGCCGCCGAGCGGCGGCAGTTCGGGCAGGCCATCGGCCGGTTCCAGGGCGTCGGCTTCAAGCTCGCGGACATGGCGATGGAGCTGAAGGCGGCGGAACTGCTGACATGGGAGGCGGGGTGGAAATTCGACCAGGGCAGCGTGACGGATGCCGACATGGCCATGGCCAAGCTGAAGGCCAGCGAGGTGCTGGCCATGGTCGCCGACGAGGCGATCCAGATCCACGGCGGCATGGGGCTGATGGACGAGCTGCCATTGGAGCGGATCTGGCGCGACGCCCGGATCGAGCGGATCTGGGAGGGCACGAGCGAGATCCAGCGTCACATCATCAGCCGCGCCCTGCTGCGACCGCTGGGCGGCTGAGGCGTCGCAGGAGGGGGCCTTCTGCCCCCTCGGCCTTCGGCCTCACCCCCGAGGATATTTGTGATCAGATGAAACCAGACCTTAACCAATCTCCGTCAGCCTGTGCTGGCGGTACAGGGGGGGACCCCGATGACCGTATCAGGTGAAACCTCCCTGCCCCGCGGGTTCGGGGTGGGGAGGCGCCCCGCCTGCGCCTGTTCGGTGATGTCCCGGGGGATGCGGAGGATCGGACAGGCCCCTGATGCGGGGGGATCGCGGCGGACGCGCGCAGCGATGCCGGCAGGCAGGGACGGCGGAGGTCTGGGCGTCGGAGGCCTCGGGGACAGGGTTCTCGGTGTCGGGTGCCCCGGTGCCGGGTGTCGGGGCGTCGCGGGCCGGGGTGCCGGGGGCCTGGCCGCCAGCGGCCCGGGCGTCGGTGGCTTGCGCTTCGGGGGCCTGCGCTTCGGGGGCCTGAGCCTTGATGGCCTGCGCTTTGATGGCCTGCGCTTTGATGGCCTGCGCTTCGGGGGCCGGGGCGTCAGTGGCAGGAGCGAAAGGGGTCGAGCCTTCGCGGGCCGGGGCATCGGGGGCCGGGGCGTCGGGGGCCGGAGCGTTTGGGGCCGGGGGTGCGGGCGGGGCATCGGGGGCCGGGGGGTGCGATGAGGGCGCTCGCTCGCCTGCTGCGCCCGCGCTCGATCGCCGTGCTTGGCGCCGGCTGGGCCGGGAATGTGGTTGCGCAGTGCCGGGCCATGGGCTTCGACGGGCCGGTCTGGCCCGTACACCCCACGCGGGAGGCCATCGGCGGCCTCCCCTGTCACCCGAGCCTGGCGGCGCTGCCGGCCGCGCCGGACGCGACCTTCATCGGCGTCAACCGGCACGCCACGCTGGAGGTCGTGGCCGAGCTCGCCGCCATGGGCGCCGGCGGCGCGGTCGCCTTCGCCTCGGGCTGGAGCGAGGCGGGCGAGGCCAGGCTGCAGGAGCGGCTCGTGCGTGCGGCCGGGGACATGCCGGTGCTCGGCCCCAACTGCTACGGGCTGATCAACTATCTCGACGGGGCGCTCTTGTGGCCGGACCAGCACGGCGGGCGGCGGGTCGGGCGCGGCGTGGCGATCCTGAGCCAGTCGTCGAACATCGCGATCAACCTGACCATGCAGGCCCGCGGCCTGCCGGTCGCCTATGTCGCCTGCCTCGGCAATGCCGCGCAGATCGGGCTGCCGGAGCTCGCGGCCGCGGTGCTGGCCGATGACCGGGTCACGGCGCTGGGCCTTTACATCGAGGGTCTGGGCGATGCCGCGGGCCTTGCCGCCGTGGCCGAGGCGGCGCGGGCGGCGGGCAAGGGCATCGTCGCGGTCAAGTCGGGCCGAACCGAGGCCGCGCGCGAGGCCGCCGCCTCGCACACCGCCACGCTGGCGGGTGAGGGGGCGGCCTCGTCGGCCTTTCTGCGCCGGATCGGGGTGGCCGAGGTGAGCACGCCGGCCGAGTTGATCGAGGCGCTGAAGATCCTGCACCTGCATGGGCCGGGGCTGGGGCGGCGGCTGTGCTCGCTGTCCTGTTCGGGCGGCGAGGCGGGGCTGGTGGCCGATCTGGCCGGGGGGCTCGGGCTGGAGCTGCCGCCGCCCTCGGCGGCGCAGGCGGCGACGTTGTCGGCCCGGCTGGGGCCGCTGGTGCGCGTGGCCAACCCGTTGGATTATCACACTTTCATCTGGGGCGATGCGGCGCGCATGACCGAGGTCTTCGCCACCATGCTGGCGGGCTATGACGCCGGGATCGTCCTCATCGACCCGCCGCGGCCCGACCGCTGCGACCCCGCAAGCTTCGAGCCCGCGCTCGAGGCCATCGTCGCGGCGGCCGAGGCCACGGGCAGGCCGGCCTTTCCCGTCTCGCTCCTGCCGGAGAACTTCGACGAGGCGCGCGCGATCGCCATGATGGCGCGGGGCATCGCGCCGCTGATGGGGCTCGAGACCGCGCTGGCGGCGATAAGGGCCGCGCAACTGCCGGTGCCGCGCCCCGGCTGGCGGGTCTGGCCGCCGGGGCCGCGGCGGAGCGGCCTCGTGCTGATGGACGAGGCCGCGGCCAAGGCGCGACTGGCCGAGGCCGGGGTCGCGGTGCCGCGGGGGGTCTCGGCCCCCGACCTGGCGACGCTGCGGCGGCGGGCGGCCGGGCTCTGCCCGCCGCTGGCGCTCAAGGGCCTCGGCTTTGCCCACAAGACCGAGGCGGGCGCGGTGCGGCTCAACCTCGCCACGCTGGAGGGCGAGGCCGGGATGCCCGGCGCCGCCGGCTATCTGGCCGAGGAGATGGTGCCCGGGGCGCCGGCCGAGCTCCTGCTCGGCGCGCGGCGCGATCCGATCCTTGGCGCGACGCTCACGCTGGGCTTCGGGGGCACCGCGGCCGAGCTGATCGCCGATACGGCGACGCTGGTGCTGCCGGTCACGGCCGAGGAGGTGGTCGAGGCGCTGCGCGGCCTGCGGCTGTGGCCCCTGCTGGACGGCCATCGCGGGCGGCCGCAGGCCGATGTTGCCGTCGTGGCCCGGGTGGCGCTGGCGCTGCAGGCGATGCTGGCGGAGGATGCCGCGATCGAGGAGATCGAGATCAACCCGCTGATGGTCTCGGCCAACGGGGCGGTCGCGGTGGATGCGGTGATCTGGAGGGAGACGAGCGCATGCAGATCCTGAGCGAGGGGCCGGTGCGGACGCGCATCGAGGACGGCATTCTGGAGGTCACGCTGGACCGGCCGAGGGCCAATGCCATCGACCTGGCCACCAGCCGGCTGATGGGCGAGGTGTTCCGCGAGTTTCGCGACGACGACGCCCTGCGCGTGGCGCTGTTGCGGGCGGGCGGCGAGAAGTTCTTCTGCGCCGGCTGGGACCTGAAGGCGGCCGCCGGGGGCGAGGCGGTGGACGGCGACTATGGCGTCGGCGGCTTTGGCGGGCTGCAGGAGCTGCCCGGGCTCAACAAGCCGGTGATCGCGGCCGTCAACGGCATCTGCTGCGGCGGCGGGCTGGAGCTGGCCTTGAGCTGCGACCTGATCCTCGCCTCGGAGACGGCGCGGTTCGCCCTGCCCGAAATCCGCTCGGGCACCATCGCCGATGCCGCCTCGCTGAAGCTGCCCCGGCGCATCCCCTATCACGTGGCGATGGACCTCTTGCTGACCGGGCGCTGGTTCGACGCCGAGGAGGCACTGCGCTGGGGGCTGTTGCGCGAGGTCACGCCGCCCGCGGAGCTGCTGCCGCGGGCCTGGGAGCTGGCGCGGCTGCTCGCGAGCGGGCCGCCGCTCGTTCATGCCGCGATCAAGGAGGTGGTGCGCGAGGCCGAGGCGATGCGCTTTCACGACGCGCTGAACCGGATCACCAAGCGCCAGTTCGCCACCGTGGACCGGCTCTATTCCAGCGAGGACCAGCTGGAGGGCGCCCGCGCCTTTGCCGAGAATCGCGCGCCGGTCTGGAAGGGGCGCTGAGCCTCTCGCGCTGGACCGCAGAAAGGGGCGCCCCGGCGAAGGGGCGCCCCAAGGTTCGCGGGTCTGGCTCGCTCGTTACCGCCCGTTGGTTTCTTCGCCTGCGGCCGGGCCCGCGTCAGGGGGCGAGCGCACACGCCCCGTGTTCCGATCCTCGTCGCGGGCGCCCCGGGCGGGGCGCCCGCTGTCCCGTCAGCTGCACCCCGAGGTGCCGCCGCAGGTGTTGCACTTCAGGCAGGTGCCGTTGCGCACCAGCGTGTAGTTGCCGCATTCGCCGCAGGGGTCGCCCTCGTAGCCCTGCATGCGGGCCTTGGCGCGGGGGTCGAGGGCGGCGACGGTCAGCGTCTCGGTCTCGACATGGGCCTCGAGGGCGACCGCAGCCGCGCCGCCGGCCAGCGCCGTGGCCCCCGCCACGCCGCCCTGCAGCACCACCAGCTCCTGCGGGAGGCGCTTCCTCAGATAGCCGGTGGAGCTGATCTGGCGCAGCACCTCGAGCCCGCGCGAGGCCGCGGCGTCCGACAGCTCGGCGACGTTGCGCTTGCCCTCGGCCTCGCCGGCGCCGAGGTCGTCGAAGCTCGCGCCCTCGGGTTTGACATGCGCAAGGTCGGTGCGGTCGAGGTAGCTGACCGCCAGTTCGCGAAAGATGTAGTCGAGGATGGAGGTCGCGTTCTTGATCGAGTCGTTGCCCTGCACCATGCCCGCCGGCTCGAACCGGGTGAAGGTGAAGGCGTCCACGAACTCCTCCAGCGGCACGCCGTATTGCAGCCCCACCGACACCGCGATGGCGAAGTTGTTCATCATGGCGCGAAAGCCCGCGCCCTCCTTGTGCATGTCGATGAAGATCTCGCCGAGCTTGCCGTCGGCATACTCGCCGGTGCGCAGATAGACCTTGTGGCCGCCGACGATGGCCTTCTGCGTATAGCCCTTGCGCCGTTCGGGGAGCTTTTCGCGGTGACGGCGGACGACCTCCTTGACGATGATCTTCTCGACGATCTTCTCGGCCAGCACCTCGGCCTTCTGCTGGGGCGTGCCGGTGGCGAGGATCTCTTCGGCCTCCTCGTCGTCCTCGACCAGGGCCGCGGCCAGCGGCTGCGAGAGCTTCGAGCCGTCGCGGTAGATGGCGTTGGCCTTCAGCGCCAGCGAATGGCTGAGTTCATAGGCCGCCAGCACCTCGTCGATGGAGGCGGCGTTGGGCATGTTGATGGTCTTGGAGATGGCGCCCGAGATGAAGCTCTGCGCCGCGGCCATCATGCGGATGTGCGATTCGACACTGAGGAACCGCCGGCCCTTGCGGCCGCAGGGGTTGGCGCAGTCGAAGACGGGGTAGTGCTCGGGGCGCAGGTGGGGGGCGCCCTCCAGCGTCATGGTGCCGCAGACATGGTCGTTGGCGGCCTCGATCTGCGCCTTGGTGAAGCCGAGGTGGCGGAGCATGTCGAAGCCCGGGTCGTTCAGCTTTTCCGACGGAATGCCAAGGGTTTCGCGGCAGAAGCTCTCACCCAGGGTGAAGTGGTTGAAGACGAAGCGGATGTCGAAGGCCGAGGGCAGCGCGGCCTCGATGCGGGCGATCTCGGCGGCGCCGAAGCCATGGCCGATCAGCGCGGTGTGGTTGATGCCGGCGCAGTTGCCCAGGGAGCCGTGGCCGACGGCATACGCCACGATCTCGCCGATCTGGGCGTCGGAATAGCCGAGTTTCGCCAGCGCGGCCGGCACCGACTGGTTGATGATCTTGAAATACCCCCCGCCGGCGAGCTTCTTGAACTTCACCAGCGCAAAGTCGGGCTCGATCCCGGTGGTGTCGCAGTCCATCACCAGCCCGATGGTGCCGGTGGGCGCGATCACGGTGGCCTGGGCGTTGCGATAGCCGTGCTGCTCGCCGAGGGCGAGGGCCTCGTCCCAGGCGGAGCGGGCAAGCTCCACCAGCCGCGGGTCGGGGCAATGCGCGGCGTCCAGCGCCACGGGGGCGACGTTCACGGCCTCATAGCCCTCGCGGGCGCTGTGGGCGGCGCGGCGGTGGTTGCGGATGACGCGCAGCATGTGCTCGCGGTTCTTCGCATAGCCGGGGAAGGCGCCGAGTTCGGCCGCCATCTCGGCCGAGGTGGCATAGGCGATGCCGGTCATCAGCGCGGTGAGCGCACCGCAGAGCGCACGGCCCTCGGCCGAATCGTAGCCCAGCCCCATGTTCATCAGGAGCCCGCCGATGTTGGCATAGCCAAGCCCGAGGGTGCGGAAGTCGTAGCTGCGCTGCGCGATCTCCCGCGAGGGGAACTGCGCCATCAGCACGCTGATCTCGAGCGTCACGGTCCAGAGCCGGGTGGCGTGGACATAGGCCTCGCCGTCGAAGCGGCCGTCCGCGTAGAACTTCAACAGGTTCATCGAGGCGAGGTTGCAGGCGGTGTCGTCGAGGAACATGTACTCCGAACAGGGGTTCGAGCCCCGGATCGGCCCGTCGGCCGGGCAGGTGTGCCAGGCGTTCACGGTGTCGTGGAACTGGATGCCGGGGTCGGCGCAGGCCCAGGCGGCCTGGCCCACCTGCTCCCACAGCTCGCGCGCCTTCACGGTCCGCGCCACCTTGCCGTCGGTACGGCGGATCAGCTCCCAGTCGGCATCGTCGCGCACGGCGCGCAGGAAGGCGTCGGTCACGCGGACCGAGTTGTTCGAATTCTGGCCCGAGACGGTGGCGTAGGCCTCGCTGTCCCAGTCGGTGTCATAGGTGGGGAACTCGATCGAGCCATAGCCCTGGCGGGCGTATTGCAGCACGCGGTTGATGTAGGTCTCGGGGATGGCGACCTTCTTCGCCGCCCGGATGGCGGTCTTCAGCGCGTCATTCCTTGCGGGGTCGGTGGCGTCGGCCTGGGCGCCGTCCCATTGGCGGATCGCGGCGAAGATGCCGTTCAGCATGCGTTCGTGCATCTTCGAGCCGGCCACCAGCGAGGCGACCTTCTGCTCCTCGATGACCTTCCAGTTGATGAAGGCCTCGATGTCGGGGTGATCCATGTCGCAGATCACCATCTTGGCCGCGCGGCGCGTGGTGCCGCCCGACTTGATGGCGCCGGCCGCGCGGTCGCCGATCTTGAGGAACCCCATCAGGCCCGAGGATTTGCCCCCGCCCGAGAGCCGCTCGCCCTCGGCCCGCAGCGAGGAAAAGTTGGTGCCCGTCCCCGAGCCGTACTTGAAGAGCCGCGCCTCGCGGACCCAGAGGTCCATGATGCCGCCGTCGTTGACCAGATCGTCGGCGACCGACTGGATGAAGCAGGCATGCGGCTGGGGGTGCTCATAGGCGCTGTCGGATTTCACCAGCTTGCCGGTGCGGTGATCGACATAGAAATGCCCCTGCCCCGGCCCGTCGATGCCATAGGCCCAGTGCAGCCCGGTGTTGAACCACTGCGGCGAGTTCGGGGCGGCCATCTGCCGGGCGAGCATGTGGCGCATCTCGTCGAAATAGGCGCGCGCATCGGCCTCGGTGGTGAAATAGCCGCCCTTCCAGCCCCAATAGGCCCAGGCGCCGGCCATCCGGTCGAAGACCTGCCGCGCGCTGGTCTCGCCGCCGAAACGCTCCTCCTCGGGCAGCTCGGCCAGCGCCGCCTCGTCGGGGACCGAGCGCCACAGGAACTCGGGCACGCCCTTTTCGCGTACGCGCTTGAGCCGCGCCGCGACGCCGGCCTTGCGGAAATACTTCTGCGCCAGCACGTCCGAGGCCACCTGGCTCCAGCCTGCGGGCACCTCCACCGCCTCGTTGCGGAACACCACCGAGCCGTCGGGGTTGCGGATCTCCGACACCGTGGTGCCGAAGCCGATGCCGGCATAGGCGTCCTGTCCTGCGGTGGTGAACCTGCGCTCGATCTTCATCTGCCTCTCGTCCCCTTGCCCCCGGGCGCCTCGTGCATGCGGGCGCCGCCATTCCTCGTGTTGCCGCCGGGCAGACCATCGCCGCCACACCGGGCCTGCCGCCCCGTGCGCTGCTGCACCCCGGTGCGGGTGTCTGTGTCCTCGGGATGGCTCCCTGCGCTGGCGGGACTTACTACATCTAGTGGCCCTTTCGCCAGCCCACACAACCTGGCGGATATCGCCCCGACTCGTCAACGGAAAATTCATCCCTCACCGCAAAATTCTGTGGATGACCCTGTGGGCACCCACCATGGGTTGGGGTGGGCACCGCAGGTCGTGGGCGGGGCCCCGGGGCAACCTTTCACAGGGGGTTGGCGGGCGCGGCTGCGATCCGGCATGAAGTCGCGGCCGAATCGAGACTGTGGCGTCACGGCCATGGGCAAGCCCGCGCTTGCCTCGCACCCGCCGCTGCGCTAGCGCTGTCGCCATCCGGCCGGGAGGGAGGGCGGCATGCGCATCTCGGTGGTGATCCCGCATCTGAACCAGCCCGAGCCGCTGGCGCGATGTCTCGCGAGCCTCGCGGCCGGGCGCCGGCGACCCGACGAGGTGCTGGTGGTCGACAACGGCTCGGAGACGCTGCCGCAGGCGGTCTGTGCGGCCCATGGCGCGCGGCTCCTGACCGAGGCGACCCCCGGCCCGGGGCCTGCGCGCAACACCGGCGTCGCCCATGCCACGGGTGATGGCCTGGCCTTCATCGACGCCGATTGCACCGCGCATCCCGACTGGCTGGCGGTGGCCGAGGCGCGGCTGGCCGAGGGTCCGCCGCGGGTGCTGGGGGGAGCGGTGTTCATCGCCTGTGCGGACCCGGCGCGGCCCACCGCGCTCGAGGCCTATGAGAGCGTGTTCTCCTTCCGCATGGACCGCTATGTCCGCGACAAGGGCTTTACCGGGACGGGCAACCTGGTGATGCGGGCCGAGGTGATGGCGGCGGTGGGCCCCTTCGGCGGGCTCGCGGTGGCCGAGGACCGCGACTGGTGCCACCGCGCCACCGCTGCGGGCTTCGCGCTGGAGCATGTGCCGGACATGATCGTCCATCACCCCGCGCGCGCGAGCTTTGCCGAGCTCGCGATCAAGTTCGACCGGGCCGCGGCGCATGATTTCGCGCAGATGCGCCCCGGTGTGGGACCGCGGCTGCGCTGGCTGGCCAAGGCGCTGGCGCTGCCGCCCTCGGCGCTGGCGGGCCTGCCCGAGATCCTGACCACCGCGCGGATCAGGGGTCCGCGGGCGCGGGCGCTGGCCTTTGCGACGCTCCTGCGGCTGCGCAGCCATCGCGGCTGGCGGATGCTGCGGCTGATGGCGGGGCAGGACCCTGCCCGCCTGACCGGCCGCTGGAACCGGCCGGGCTGAGGCCCCCATGGCCCGGTGCGGCGCTGGCGGAGGCGCGGGCAATGGTGTAGGGGCCGTGGCATGGACCGCCTGACCCTCCGCCGCCCCGACGACTGGCATCTGCACCTGCGCGACGGCGCCATGCTCGCGGGCGTCGCGCCCGCCAGTGCGGCGCATTTCGCCCGCGCCATCGTCATGCCCAACCTCGTGCCCCCGGTCGTCACCGGCGCCGAGGCCGCCGCCTATCGCGAGCGCATCCGCGCGGCGCTGCCGGGCACGGCGTTCACGCCGCTGATGACGCTCTACCTGACCGAGGCGACCGACCCGGCCGATGTGCTGGCCGCCCACGCCGCCGGGATCATTGCGGCGGTCAAGCTCTATCCCGCCGGCGCCACCACCAACTCGGCCTCCGGCGTGCGCGACTTCGCCCGGGTCCGCGGCGTGCTGGAGGCGATGGCCGGGGCCGGCATCCCCCTCCTCGTCCACGGCGAGGTCACCGACCCCGACATCGACATCTTCGACCGCGAGGCGGTGTTCATCGACCGCGTGCTGGACCCGATCCGCCGCGCCACCCCCGGCCTGCGCGTGGTGATGGAACACATCACCACCTCCGAGGCCGCGGGCTATGTCCGCAGCGACGCCAGCGGCGATCTGGGTGCCACGATCACGGTCCACCACCTCGTGATCAACCGCAACCACCTCCTCGCCGGCGGGATCCGGCCGCACTACTACTGCCTGCCGGTGGCCAAGCGCGAGACCCACCGCCGCGCGCTGGTCGCGGCGGCCACCAGCGGTGACGCGCGGTTCTTCCTCGGCACTGACAGCGCGCCGCACGCCGACGACGCCAAGGAGACCGCCTGCGGCTGCGCGGGCTGCTTCACCGCGCCGGTGGCGCTGTCCGTCCTCGCTCACGCCTTCGAGGACGCCGGCGCGCTCGACCGGCTGGAGGGCTTCGCGAGCCTCTTCGGCCCCGCCTTCTACCGCCTGCCCCCGAACGACGCCCGCCTCACGCTGATCCGCCGCGACACACCCCTGCCCGCCCCGGGCAAGCTCGCCACCGGCGCCGGGCCCGTCACCGTGTTCGACCCGGGCTTTCCCCTCCACTGGCAGGTCGAGGAACCCGCATGATCCCCACCGCCTATCCCGCGCCCGAGACCATGGCGCAGATGACCGCCGCGATGCTCCTGGACATCGGCGCGGTGCATTTCAACGCGGCCGAGCCCTTCACCTTCGCCTCCGGCCTGCGCGCGCCCACCTACATCGACTGCCGCAAGCTGATCTCGCACCCCCGCATCCGCGCCACGCTGATGGACTGGCTCGCCTGCGCCGCCCTGCGCGATGCGGGGCTCGAGGCCTTCGACACCGTCGCGGGCGGCGAGACCGCCGGCATCCCCTTTGCCGCGCTGGTGGCTGAACGGCTGGCGCTGCCGATGACCTATGTGCGCAAGAAGCCCAAGGGCTACGGCCGCAACGCCCGCATCGAGGGCGAGCTGCGCGAGGGCCAGCGCGTGCTGCTGATCGAGGATCTCGCCACCGACGGCGGCTCCAAGCTCTCCTTCGTCGAGGCGATTCGCGAGGCCGGCGGGGTCTGCGGCCACACCGCGGTGATCTTCTATTACGACATCTTCCCCGGCGCGCTGGACCGGCTGGCCGAGGCCGGCCTGCGGCTCACCCATCTCGCGACCTGGTGGGACGTGCTGGCCGAGGCCCGCGCCCGTAGCGCCTTCGATCCGGCCACGCTGGATGCGGTGGAGGCCTTCCTGCGCGACCCCCGCGGCTGGGCCGACGGCCGCTGACCGACCCCTGGGGCAAAGGGATAGGCCTCGGCGTCTGTCCCCCGGCATGTCCCCATCTGACACGAGATGTTGACGAAACGCCCCTCTGTCCCGCAGGATATGGATCCGCCCCCGTCATCCCCGGATCATCCACAGGATATCCAGATTGATCGGCGGGGGCCGATCGGCCATACCCTCGGCACAAGCACAAAGGGGCAGGGCAGTGAACGAGATCACCGCGATCCGCAACGGGTCGCCGCCTGACGGCGGCGGCCCCCACGACACCGGACTTCCGCACAACATCGAGGCCGAACAGCAGCTTCTGGGCGCGATCCTGGTGTCGAACGACGTCTTCGACCGCATCAGCGCCATCGTGAAGCCCGAACACTTCTTCGAGCCGCTGCACCAGCGCATCTACGAGATCGCCGCCGCGCGGATCCAGAAGAACGCGCTGGTCTCGCCGGTGACGCTGAAACCCTATCTCGAGGACGATCAGGGGCTGGCGGCGCTGGGCGGTCCGGCCTATCTCGCGCGGCTGGCCGGGGCGGCGATCTCGGCCCATGCCGCGCGCGATTACGCGCAGATGATCCAGGACCTCGCGATCCGCCGCGACCTGATCGCGCTGGGCCGCGACATCGCCGCCCGCGCCGCCCAGGTCGAGGTCGAGAGCGAGCCGCGCGAACAGATCGTCGAGGCCGAACAGCGCCTCTACCGCCTGGGCGAACAGGGCAGCGCCACACGCGGTTTCCAGAGCTTTCTCAAGGCGGTGACGGACGCCGTTCAGGTGGCGGCGGCGGCCTATCAGCGCGACGGCGGGCTCGCGGGCCTCTCCACCGGGCTCGTGGACCTCGACAAGCGGCTCGGCGGGCTCCACCGCTCGGACCTCCTCATCCTTGCCGGCCGGCCGTCGATGGGCAAGACCTCGCTCGCCACCAACATCGCCTTCAACATCGCCCGCAGCCATCGCCGCGGCCCGCTGCCCGACGGCACCGAGGGCACGGTCAACGGCGGCGTGGTGGGCTTCTTCAGCCTCGAGATGTCGGCCGAGCAGCTCGCCGCGCGGATCCTCTCCGAGGCCTCCGAGGTCCCCTCCGAACAGATCCGCCGCGGCGACATGACCGAGGCCGAATTCCGCCGCTTCGTCGAGGCCGCCAAGGCGCTGGAGGCCTGCCCGCTCTACATCGACGACACCCCCGCACTCCCCATCCCGCAGCTCGCCGCCCGCGCGCGCCGGCTCAAGCGCACCCACGGGCTCGACGTGCTCTTCGTCGACTATCTCCAGCTCTGCCGCGCCGGCGGCCGCGCCGAGAACCGCGTGAACGAGGTCTCCGAGATCACCCAGGGGCTGAAGGCCATCGCCAAGGAGCTCGACATCCCCGTCGTCGCCCTCAGCCAGCTCAGCCGCCAGGTCGAGAGCCGCGACGACAAGCGCCCGCAGCTCAGCGACCTGCGCGAATCGGGCTCGATCGAACAGGACGCCGATGTGGTCATGTTCGTCTTCCGCGAGGAATACTACCGCGAACGCGAAAAGCCGGGCGACCACGACCTCGAGGCCATGGCGAAATGGCAGCAGATCATGGAGCAGGTCCACGGCAAGGCCGAGGTCATCATCGGCAAGCAGCGCCACGGCCCCATCGGCTCGGTGGAACTCAGCTTCGAGGGCCGCTTCACCCGCTTCGGCAACCTCGCCCGCACCTGGCAGGAGGGCGCCGGCAGCTTCGACTGACCCGCGTGCCCCGCACCGCCCCTCCGGCGCCCGTGCCGCGCGACCACGCAGGCACCGCCCCCCAGGACAGGCCCCCCTCCCCTTTCATCTTTCCGGAAATATCCTCGGGGGGGCGCCCCGCAGGGGCGCGGGGGGCAGACAGCCCCCCTCCCCGGC
>Ga0213835_100430_pt1 | contig 41654 bp, 33 predicted proteins | sample SWPATP01_FD_160576 | JGI IMG/M metagenome (GOLD analysis project Ga0213835, IMG submission 160576) | Coastal seawater microbial communities from Marineland, Florida, United States - SWPA TP0 #1 | ecosystem: Environmental > Aquatic > Marine > Coastal | place: USA: Florida | collected 2016-08-05
CCAGCGTCGAAAAGCCCATGCTGGAATCGCGGCTGAGACCGTTTTCGATGGCGCAGAGGCTGGCGCCGCTGCCCAGATGGGCGATGATGACCTTGCCGTCCGCAATACCGGGCGCCTTGGCGGCCAGTGCACCGGCGACGTAGCGATAGGACAGTCCATGGAAGCCGTACCGCTTGATGCCCTCGTCATGATAGGCGCGCGGAATTGCGAGACGCCGCACGAGGTCGGACTGTGTCGCATGGAAAGTCGTATCGAAGGAGCCGGTCTGGAACAGATCAGGGCGCAGGTGCCGGACGGCTTCGATCATCCGCAGCGCCTGGGGCTGATGGAGTGGCGCAAGTGCCGTCAACGACCGAACCTTCGCAACAGTCGCGGTCGTCAGTTCCACGGGACCGTCGAAGACGTCGCCGCCATGGACGATGCGGTGACCGGCGGAGGTGACGGCGTCGAGATCGAAATGGGCACTCAGTTCCCCGAACACCTTGTCCATCAGGCCGGCAAGATCGTCGCCGGAAGCGCCTTCCAGCGACAGTTCGAACTGCGCCGGACCTTCCTTGAGATGCAGCGACACGGGGTCGCTTGCAAAATCGACCACGGCTTTGCCGATCCGCTCAGGCCTTTCACCGTCCACCCTGAAGATGCCGATTTTCACGGATGAAGATCCGGCATTGAAGGTGAGGAGAAGCTTGTCCGTCATAAAGGCGTCCTTGTTTCACGTCCTCTTGCAGCCCGCGGCTCGACACGGCGCTGTAATGGCAATCATTCAGTAGTCCTGCGACCGCATGGCTGGGCTTTGGGGCAGCGTGTTCAAAACGGTCGTTCTCGGTGGCTCGCCTCCGGTAACTCTTTCACCCGGAATGGTGCGGCTCTCATTGATAAAGCGCAATGCAACGGGGAATTGATCGTCGAGCCATTGCGGGTCAGGCGTTTGTGGCGAAGCAGATGTTGGCAGAGGACCAGTTGAAGACCGTCGCCTGATTTCCGAGCAGGCATGCCTTCCAGGTTCATCGGGCGAATGGATAAGCACATCCTTGCGCTCTCCTTCCATCTTCACGCTACGCGCTGAAGAAGGCGCTTCAGCGTCCATATTGCGTCTTTCTTCACCCGCGCTGACCCTTCGACATCTGCAGTCGTTGCGTTGACCGCCGTCAATGCAGGCTCAGCCGGTCCACCAAAGATTATCGGTGCAACGGGGGGATGGAGATGAATGCGGACTATACGGTCAGTGCACTTCGAGCCTCGGACGTTGCTCGTGCTTACGCAATTGTTCGGCATCTCTTTCCGAACATTGATCTTGCCGAGTGGCAGGCAGCGACTTCCACAGAAGACCTCCGGAGAAATTGGCTTACTGTAATCGACCCGGCAGGGGTTGTCCGCGGGATTTCCCTGGTATTTGTCAACCCGCAAAGTGGCTTGAGCAAACAGCTGGAAGTTCCTGTTCTCGCGTCCGTAAGTCTCCTCAATGAGCACAGTGTGGCAGGGCGCTTGTTGGAGTATGCGAAACGCCGCGCTGCAGAGGAAGGTTGCAATCGCATCCACGTCTGGCCCGTCGCCAAAACCGACCACTGGCTTCTGGGCGACACCCCGACTTTCAAGGTGCCGCGGGCCGGTTTAACGTATGACCTATCGCCCTCTAAGCAACCTTCGCCACGCTGACGCGTGCGGCGAACATGTAGCCGACGCCCCGGATGGAGCGAATGATTTGCGGCTGTTTGGGGTCGACCTCCACCTTGCGCCGGATCCGGACGATTTGAGCGTCGATTGCCCGATCATAGGCATCGAGATGGCGCCCTTTTGTTTCCTCTAGCAAGAAATCTCGCGACAGCACGCGTCCTGGATGGGCCACAAAGGCAGCGAGGAGGTCGTATTCGCCTGTTGTCAGATGGATACCTTCGCCATCCGCTGATGACAGCTCGCGTCGCGTAAGGTTCAGAGCCCAGCGGTCGAAATGGACGATCTTGTCGGTCTCTTCCTGCTCGGGAGGTTGCACGTTTCGCCGGCGAAGAATGGCTTTCAGCCTGGCGTGCAGCTCCCTGAGGTTAAACGGCTTCGCGAGATAGTCGTCGGCGCCCATCTCAAGCCCGATGATCCGGTCCACAACGTCATTTCGACCGGTCAGCATGATGATCGGGGTATCGGACGCCGCTCGCACCTCCCGAACAAGATCAAAACCATCGGCCCCTCCGGGCAAAGAGACGTCCAGCAGGATGAGATCGACCTGTGTGTGCGCAAGTTGCAGGCGCATCTCCTCACCGTCCTTGGCCTCGCTGGTTAAATAGCCCTCTTCGTTGAGATATCGCTTCAACATTTGAGTGATCCTCACATCATCATCGACGATGAGGATGTGAGCTGTCGCAGGATTTTGCCGCGCCATTATCCCCTCCTGTTACAATGTGTTACGCAATTCCATAGATTGTCACGGAAACAGCATCCGCCCGTCACGCCACGCGAGTCAACTGCGCGCATCGAGATTGGAGGCACGGTTATGCTCAGTACAACTCAGAATTATGAAAGTGGGACGACTGCTCTTCACGCAGTCCATCACCAAACCAGCCTTCACAGCCTGTTCTGCAAGCAGCCGTTTGAACATTTGACAGCGGGAAAAGCGCTTTTCTTTGAGAGCGACGATGCGGTCGATGTTTTCGAAATTCTCGAAGGTACGTTGAGAATTTTTCGGATCATCGCCGACGGACGGCGGGTGATTACCGGCTTCCTCTATCCAAACGATATCGTCGGCATCTCGCTTGGCGGGCGTTATCTCTACAGTGCCGAGGCGGTGACGTCTGTAACCCTGAGGCGATTGTCACGACGCCGGTTCGATGCAGCGGTGACCGAGAGTGATCACTTGCGCCCACAGCTCTTCGCTCTGGTCTCCGACGAGATGGCGGCAGCGCAGGATCAGATGGTGCTCCTGTCATCCAAGAACGCGGAGGAACGCCTTTGTTCCTTTCTGCTGGCGACACTCCGGCGCCAAGCGGCTTCCTCAGGCAACCGGACCACGCTGGAGCTTCCCATGGGGAGGCAGGACATAGCCGATTACCTTGGACTGACAATCGAAACAGTCTCGCGCACCATGACAAAGCTCATCGGCAAGGGTGCCATCCAAATCGACGGTGTGGCGGCTCGAAACGCGATAACGATCTGCCGTCCGGTTCTGCTTGCGCAGATGGCCGGAGATGAAGATGATCGTTCCCGTGAGCCCCGGTTAACGATCGTCCGCGGGGGACGGTCCCACTGAGCGTGCGATCATGGGAAAGCTATGTCATACAGAGGCAGTCGAGATGAGCTCGAACGACAGCTTTCTGCTGTTACAGGCTTGCTGGATGCGGCAAACATCATTGTTCACGGAACGGATGGTATCATCCGCAGCTGGACTGCAGGATGCGAAAACCTCTACGGATGGTCACGCATCGAGGCCGTTGGCCAAGAGGTTCACGAGCTTCTCGGCACGCAGTGCCCTGGACCTGTCGAAGAGCAACGAAACCGGTTCTTGGCTGCGCAGTCTTGGAGCGGCGAAGTCATTCATCACCACAAGGATGGCCGTCCTCTCTTCATTGCGACCCACTGGGTTCTTCTGTCGCCGTTGGGCTCGGCCGAGCAGGTCGTGGTCCAGACAAACAACGATGTCACGGCCATGAAAGTGATGCAGGAAACCGTCGCCGAGCGCGAGGCCCACCAGCTTTCTATCCTGGATACCGTTCCTGACGGGATGGTCGTCATTGATGAAGCGGGCATCATCTCGTCGTTCAGCGCGGCTGCGGAACGGCTGTTCGGATACAAGGCAGCAGAAGTCTGCGGACTGAATGTCAAGGTTTTGATGCCCGACCCCGACCGAGCGGCGCACGATAGCTATATTTCCAATTACCTGACGACCGGCGAACGGCGCATCATCGGATATGGCCGGGTTGTGACCGGACGACGCAAGGACGGCTCGACCTTTCCGATGGAGCTTTCGGTGGGCGAAGCAGCAACCCGCAACAAGCGGATCTTTACGGGCTTCATCCGGGACCTGACGAGCCGACACAAGATAGAGGAAGAACTGCGCCAATCGCAGAAGATGGAGGCAATCGGCCAACTGACCGGCGGTTTGGCTCACGATTTCAACAATCTTCTGACCGTGGTCAGCGGCAATCTGGAAATGATCGACAACAAGCTTGAGGATCCAAAGCTTCGAGTGCTTCTGCGTGAGGCGCAAAGCGCGGCAGATGACGGTGCCAAACTGACAAGCCAGCTTCTCGCATTCGGACGGCGTCAAAGCCTCAATCCGAGAACGGTGGATATAGGGCAACTCGTCGGAGGCTTTTCGGACCTGTTGCGCAGAACCCTTGGAGAAGCCGTTGAGCTTCGCACGGTTATATCAGGCGCGGCCATCGAGGCTTCGGTCGACGGATCGCAGCTCCAGAATGCCATTCTTAACTTGGCGATAAATGCGCGCGACGCTATGCCAAAAGGCGGAAGGCTGACGATCGATATCTCCAGCGTCAAACTCGACGCTGACTACGCGAAAACCTATCCGTCGGTAAGGACTGGTGACTTTGTCTTAATCTCAGTAACGGACACGGGTTCGGGAATGACGGCCGAGGTTCGCGAGAAGGCTTTTGACCCGTTCTTCACAACGAAGGGCCTTGGTGCCGGGACAGGTCTGGGTTTGAGTATGGTCTACGGTTTTGCCAAGCAATCCGGTGGAAACATCCAGCTCTACAGCGAGCCCGGGCAGGGAACGAGCGTCCGGCTCTTTCTGCCTTCCGCCCGGTCAAAAGCTGACGAAGAGATCACGCATTTCGACACGGCAGAAACCGCTCCGTTGCCCCGAGGCCGGGAAAAGCTTTTGGTCGTCGAAGACGATCCGAGGGTGCGTCGAGTGGTGGTCGCACGGCTTGCAGACCTCGGCTACCAAATCATCGAAGCAGCAACTGGAATTCAGGCGCTCGAACTTCTCCAAAAGCACGATGACATCTCGCTCCTCTTTACCGACATCGTCATGCCAGGCGGCATGACAGGCAACGAGCTTGCGGATCAAGTGAGGATGGCAAAGCCGACGATAAAGGTTCTGTTCACGTCCGGATACGCCGAGCCAACCATCGCAGGTAAAGAACTGGCTCAGTCAGGACGATGGTTGCGGAAACCACATACTGCTCGGGAGCTCGCGACGGTCTTACGCGAACTTTTGGATTGACTCCCCTGAACACGGCGTCTGTTTTTCTTCTGCTTTCGCATACGCTTTGAATGATCGGTCTTTCACCCCGTGTAATTCTATCCGTGACCGCAACGGCTCCCGCGGATGAAGCTTTCCACGGCGACCGGCACGGTGTTCGGGCCGTCCGGAACGGGACGTCGTGGCGGCTGGGTCTCTCTACCTGATGCAATCGCAAAACGCTTCGAGACCGCGTCATGGCAGCGGAGGCAGGCGTTGGGAAATGACCCTGAGCGCCTTCAGTTCAATGTCAGCTTCGGCCTCTAGTCGATCATCCTGACAACCGAAGGAATGAAACGGTGCGTGTGAAGCTGAAGTCCCCGCACCAGGCGATCTCGATGATCAAACCCAATGCCCCGTCGACGCTCACCATCCGATCGCCCCATGCGACGTCTGAGACAACCACGATGGAAGGATCACCAATGACAACGTCTAGACCTCTATCATTTTCCGTATCTCAACGCGTCCTGCATTGGCTTACCGCTGCGCTCGTCACTTTCAACCTCGTCCTGCCCGATGGCATGAGCGACTGGAACCGGAGTATGGAGCGAGACGGGATGGCCTCTGCCGACCAAGTGGCAAGTGCCAATATTCACGCCTATGTGGGCATTTCTATTCTGGCTCTCGTCGTGCTTCGCCTGATCATCCGCTTCACCCGTGGCGTTCCGGCATCCCCGCCGCAGGAACCCCCGATTTTTCGGATGGCTGCCACAGCCGCGCATGCCGCGCTCTACATTCTGCTCGTCGCAATGCCGCTGACTGGCATGGCTGCATACTATCTTGGCTACGGCAGTGCAGGGGAACTGCATGCCGATGTCCTCAAAGTCGCCTTATGGGTGCTGATCTCCGGCCATGCGCTGGGCGCTCTTGTCCACCAGTTCTATTGGAAAACAAATGTTCTGCGCAGGATGACGACTGGCTAGGAGGCTGCGCCGGCCGACACAGGTGACGCCGGCCCCGGCTCACGCCCTCGGATAGACTCGCCTCGTCAATCAAACGGCCGCTCGAGAGAGGACGACGGCTGCGTGAAGAAGGCGGGCCCCTCTTCGGTCATGTAGATGATGTCTTCCAGGCGGACGCCGCATTCGCCGTAGAGTGCCAGCATCGGTTCGTCGGAAAACACCATGCCTGGAGCAAGAGGTGTCTTGTTGCCGCGAACGATGTAGGGGTCTTCGTGCATATCCATGCCGAGCCCGTGTCCGGTCCGGTGCGGCAGGCCGGGAACCTGATAGTCGGGACCGTAGCCGGCATCGGTCAGCACCTTGCGGGCGGCAAAATCAACCTCTTCGCAGGCGATCCCGATCTTTGCCGCGTCAAAGGCGGCGCGATGGGCTTTCTGTTCGAGCGACCAGATCTCGCGCTGCCGTTCCGTCGGCTCTCCGAAGACATAAGTGCGGGTGATATCAGAGCAGTAGCGGTGGATATGCGCGCCGAGATCGATCAGCACCATGTCGCCCGCCTTCAGCGTCTGCGCATAGGGAACGCCGTGCGGATAGGCGGTCGCTTCGCCGAACTGCGCGGCGGCAAAGATGTGTTTCATGCCGAGCTTGGCATGCGCAGCGGCAATGAAATCGGTGACTTCCGTTGTCTTCACGCCCTCGTAGAGACCTTCCCAGACGGCCTTGTGAACACCAAGGCTCGCGGTCATCGCGGCCTGGATGATCGCGATCTCGTTAGCCGACTTGATCTGCCGGCACTGGGCAATCAAGTCCTTGGCGCCGGTAACCGTTAGGCGGTCGCCGAGATGCGTGGTGATTGGGCTGGAAAATGCGAACGGCGTCGCCGGATCGAAGGCCAGAATGTTCCCGTCTGCGGCAAGGCTGCAGATCAGGTCAGCGACCAAACGGGCCGGATCCTCATGCTCCTCCCAGACCGCGATCTCGCCGGGGATCGTGATTAGCGTCTGGGTCTTCGGCTCCTCGAAGGCTGGGCTGATATAGATCGGAGCGCCGCGCGAAGGGATGATCGCACCATGCATGCGTTCGCTCGCCCCGAGCGTCATGGCGGTAAAATAGGTGAGGCTCGTCGATGTATCGAGATAGACCGCCTTGACGCCTCCGTCGCGCATCAGCCCCTGCAGCTTGGCTATGCGCGCGTTCAGTTCCTCCTTCGAGATCGGCGGAACCGCGGCAGCAATATTGTCAAAACCGGCAAGCGACTGTTCGAACGATATGTAGGCAGGGGCACTCATGCTGGGACTTTCCTGAAAGCGCTGTTCGGCGGGCGGGGCCTACGCGAGGGGTGAGATCTTTGAGCGTGCGCAGTTGGCGTAGCGGTAGCGTTTGGCGATGAATATGCTGCTGGCGACGGTCGTCAAGACTTTCGTTCGAATTGCCGGACGGGCTGACGACGAGGAGAGGATGCAGTAGTGCATGAATGACAGATAAAAACTTTGCGGAGCCGGCATGGACGACAGCAATCAAAATCATGCGCTGGAGCGCAAGAGGGGGTCCGGCGCGAGGCAGGTCTATGACCTCTTGCGGGATGAAATCCTTGATCTTCGCCTCGCCCCTGGAAGTGCGATCGACGAAGTGCAACTGGCAACGCGGTTCGGCATGTCGCGCACGCCGATTCGTGAAGCTCTGGTGCGGCTTGCCGGAGAGGGGCTGATCGAGACCCTGCCGAACCGGTCGACCATGGTGTCGAACATCGACTTTCTCGGCATGCACGCCTATTTCGATGCGCTGGGTCTGATGTACCGGGTCACGACGCGGCTCGCCGCGCAGCACCACAAGGCAGGTGACCTCGACAGCATTCGAGTTCATCAGGCAGAATTCAAAGCGGCTGTCGAAGCCCAAGACGCCTTGGCCATGATCGCAACCAATGCGGACTTTCACGCGGCGATCGCTGCGGCTGGCCGCAATGAATACTATGCGCGCTTCTTCGAGCGTCTGCTGGGCGAAGGGCGGAGAATGCTGCGTCTCTACTACCAATCCTATGATGATCGGCTGCCATCCCGCTTTGTGGACGAACACGAGGAAATCATCGCGGCGATCGAAGCGCGAGACGTCGAGGCCGCGGACAGGCTCGGCCGCGCTCACAGTGAGCAGATCGAAGCCCAGATCGAGCGGTTGCTGACCCGTCATGACAGGCTCGACATCCTCCTGTAGGTCCTTGTATTTTTCTTGTCGACAAGATTGAAGAAGACGCTATGCTGCTCGTCGATAGGGATAGTGGCGCGTTTCCGTGCGCCGAAACGAAGGAGCTTCCCGTGACTGCAAGCATATTTTCGGGCGTCGTTCCGGCGCTGATGACACCGTGCACCGCAGACCGCATGCCGGATTTTGACGCGCTGGTCCGTAAGGCACAGCAGTTGATCGAAACGGGCATGTCGGCAGTGGTCTATTGCGGATCCATGGGCGACTGGCCCCTTCTCACCGATGCGCAGCGCATGGAAGGCGTCTCGCGCTTGGTTGAGGCTGGCATCCCCGTGATTGTCGGCACTGGCGCGATCAACTCCGCATCTGCCGTCGCGCTTGCCGCACACGCCCAGAAGGTCGGCGCAAATGGTCTCATGGTCATCCCGCGGGTTCTGTCGCGCGGCTCCGTGATCGCTGCCCAGAAGGCGCATTTCAAGGCAATCCTGTCCGTTGCACCGGACCTGCCTGCGGTCATCTACAACAGCCCCTATTACGGCTTTGCCACGCGCGCCGATCTGTTTTTCGCGCTTCGCGCCGAGCACCCGAACCTTGTTGGTTTCAAGGAATTCGGCGGTCCGGCCGACATGCGCTATGCGGCCGAAACCATTACCAGCCGCGATGACGACGTGTCTTTGATGATCGGCGTCGATACCGCCGTCTACCACGGCTACGTCAATTGCGGCGCAACCGGCGCCATTACAGGCATCGGCAACGTTCTTCCCAAGGAAGTGCTGCATCTGTGCAACCTCGCGAAAGCCGCGGCCACGGGTAACGCAGATGCACGCTTGCGCGCCAAGGAACTGGAAGAAGCGCTCGGCGTGCTTTCCTCCTTCGATGAAGGCCCGGATCTGGTTCTCTACTTCAAGCACATGATGGTCCTGAAGGGCGACGCAGAATATGCGCTGAACTTCATCGAAACGGACGTGCTCAGCGACAGCCAGCGCGGCTATGTGGAAGCCCAGCTGACGCTGTTCGACACCTGGTATGCCGACTGGTGCACGCTCCCCGGCGCTGTACAGACCTGCAAGCCCTGATCTTTGCGCTCGCGGGTAAAGCGGTTCCTGTTTCCGCGACGATAAACGCCGTGGCCGTGTTGAACTCAACGCGGCCCCGGCACTGCGGTGATCAAAGTCATTGTTGCCCCGAAGATTTCCGGCCGCCAGTGAACCTGCAGGATTTCAAATCAACGCGCCCTGGAGCGTAAGCGCTGCCCGCACGTCGTCGGCCGAAACTGTGGTGCTCGAGGCGCGCAATGCTGCGGCAATGCCGGCTGCATGCCCTGTTGCGAAAGCGGTTCCCATCACCCGCAGCGAACCATAGGCTGCCTGATCGGCCCCGGCGACGCGGCCCGCGAGGAAAAGATTGGATGCTCCGGCAGCCTCGATCGATCCCATCGGGATGTCTGCAAATCCTTCTCCCCCAAGATCGGCGAAACGAACTTTTCCAGGCGCCTCGTGAACTTCCATCGGCCAGGCCGCGCGGCCGATACCGTCTTCGCGCCGCTCGCCTTTTGCCAGGGCCGCGCCGGTCAGATCGTCGCGCGACCGTGGCCGGCGCGTTTCGCGGATGCCGATCTGCGGTCCGGTCGCCGCGATGAAGGCCTTTTCAAAGCCCGGTAGCTGCCGCAACAACTGAAGGTTTCGCCACGCTTCTCGTCGTGCCTGGCGTTCCGCTGATCCAAGACTTGCGCCGCTCAAACCGTCCGTGTCGAGGTCGATCGTCATCCACCAGTAGTCGTTCGATGTCGGAAGCCGCAGCATAACGCCCCCGTCTGAACGGTGAATTTGCGTATCGCCGCTCTCGTTGTGCCTTGCAATCAGGTCTGCCATCCGCGCCCGGTCGAATGAGACCCCTGGCGCTACTCCGCCGATGCGAACCGGCATGGAGGCCGGCTGAACCTTGTCGCCTGCCATGCTGTTGACTGTCATTTCGAACCCGGCGAGCGATGCGAGCGCTGCCTCGCCACTGGCATCGACGAATGCGGCGGCAGTGATCTCGTAGCAACCGGCGTGGTCAGTCACGGTGATTGCGGTCAGGCCGTCCGAGCCGGTTGCGACGCCTGTCACGCGAGAGTGCAGCAACACGTCGATACCGGCAGCGTCGGTCATCTGGTCGAAGCCGAACTTAATTGCCTCCGGATCAAGCATGACGATCCAGTTGCCGCTGCTCGACCTGATCGGCGCGACCTCCTGGCCGAGCGTGCGGAGGGTGTGCAAGAGATCCGCACCTATTCCGCGCACGGCAAAGACCGGTTCGGGGCCTTTCTGGTAGAAGCCGCAATAGGCGAGAACCAGAGAATTTGCGGCTGCGCCGCCGAGAAATCCGTACCGCTCGACGAGCAGAACTCGTGCGCCCGATCGGGATGCGGCCACCGCCGCGCTCATGCCGGCTGCACCGCCTCCGACCACCACGACATCATATCGACCACCACGCATAATGCTCATCCTATGGTTCTCAATCGATGATGCTCACTGCGGTTGCGAGCATAAAGGCGACGATAGGCGGCCGCGGGTATTGACGCCAATACAGTTTCCGAATCAGGGTATAACCCGGATTTATAGGACGGAGACCCGTGGCGGATGCCGAACCCCAAGCTCAAGGAACGGCAGATCGAGATTTTTCGGACGATCATGGCGACGGGTTCGCTGACGGTTGCCGCAAGACATCTCGGCGTTTCGCAGCCCAGCCTGTCGACCGCGATCAAGCGTCTGGAGGACCAGCTCGGCATCGCGCTGTTTGCCCGCATCTCCGGCCGGCTGGTCCCGACGCAGGAGGCCGAACTCATTCTTGCCGAGGTCGAGCATGTTCATCAGCAGTCGGAAATACTGTCCGATGTCATCTACTCGATTGCCCGGGGCGACGCGTCCACCTTCCGCTTCGGCTCCACGCCAAGCCTTGGCGCCCGGCTGATCCCGAAGGCACTGAAGCGCTTGCAGCAGCAAGGCACCGCCGGCACTTTCTACAGCGATTCCTTGTCGCAGCGCGATGTGCGTGACTACCTCCTCTTTGGCCAAGGGGCCTGCGTCGCGACGATCGCGGAGGTTAACGATCCGGTTATCCAGACTGTCCCGATCGCCACCGCTGGCCTGGTCTGCGTGGTGCCTGCTGGCCATCCGCTGGCAGGTAGACGGTCCGTCAGGCCAGCGGATCTTTCGGACGAACAACTAATTTCGTTTGGCGCGACCACGACGCACGGTCTTCTGATCGATCAGACCTATCAGCGCTGGGGCGAGACGCGCAAAACGGCGGTCTACGTCCATTTTGTCGACGCCGCTCTCGCCTTCGTCGCCGAACGTATCGGCATCAGCGTTCTCGATGCCTTTTCGGCAATCGACTGCGATGTCCATGGGTTGGTGGCAATACCGATCGAAAACAGCGCCAGCGTTTCCGCCTATGTTCACGTCTGCGACCGTCGTCCAAGACAGAAAGGCGTCGACAGCCTAATAACCGCGCTCCGAGAAATCGCGGCAGCTGTGACAAACACGCAAGCAGGAGCAAAAACCGATGAGTAGACCGGCAAACGCCCTGTTCCCGGGGTTCAAGGACCGTCGCGTCCAGACGGCTGATGTCGATTTCGCCGTCCTCACCTCAGGCTCCGGCCCTGCCATCCTGCTGCTGCACGGCTATCCGGAAACCCGTTCGGCCTGGCACCGGATCGCGCCCGTGCTCGCTGCTTCCTATTCCGTGGTCGTGCCCGACCTGCCGGGTTACGGCGATAGCCGGGTCACCGGGACGCTCATGGATATGGGGTCCAAGCGCCGGATGGCGAAGAGCCTGCACGAGATGATGCGAGCCCTCGGGCACGACCGCTTCGTCGTCGTCGGCCACGATCGCGGCGGAAGGGTTGCCTATCGGCTCGCGCTCGATTTCGAGGAGGCGGTGCGCGCACTGGTTTCCGTCACCGTCGTGCCGACGCCGGAAATGTGGGAAGGGGCAGGCAAGGCTTTCGGGCTTGGTGCCTGGCACTGGTTCATGCTGGCGCAACCCGCACCGCTGCCTGAAACGCTGATGGCGGCCGATCCGCGTTTTCTTATCGACTTGACGCTCGCCAAGATGGCCGGCGACATCCGCCTGATCGATCCTGCGGCGCTGGAAGACTACCGGATGGCCTTCGACAGTGACGAGGTCCGTCATGCGATGTGCGAAGACTACAGGGCTGGCGCGTCGGTGGACGAGGCAGACGACCTTGCCGATCGCAACTCCGGTCGAAAGATACAGGCGCCGGTGCTGGTGCTCTCCGAACAAGGCCGGCTCTACGGTGGCGGACGCACGCCGCTCGACATCTGGGCTGACTGGGCGGTCTCGGTAGAATGCGAGGGTCTTCCAGGCGGACATCTGCTGCCCGAAACGGCGGCTGACCAGATGATCGAGAGGTTGCTGGCCTTCCTTGGGAAAATCACCGATGCCCGCTGAGAACGACGACCACCAGCACAGGGTGCCGGCCACCACCGACGGATTGCTGAGCCTGCGCCAGATGGAGGTTTTCCATGCGGTAATGCAGGCGCGTTCGATCACCGGCGCCTCCAAGGTTCTCACCATATCGCAACCGGCGCTCAGCCGCACGATCCGCCGGATTGAGGACCTGCTTGGAATCGCGCTTTTCGCCCGTGATCGTAACGGGCTGGTGCCGACGTCCGAGGCGCTGGAAATATACGCGGAAATCGATCCGTTGATCCGCCAGCTGACCGGTGTTGGAACGCAGATCGGCCGTATCGCGCGCGGCGAAACCGCCGTGTTTCGGGTCGGCTCGACGGCCAGCGTGGCGCGGGCGCTGGTTCCGCAGGCGCTGCGGACGCTCTCCGTCGAAGTGCCGGGTATCGAGTTGTTCTTCGACGTGCTGCCGGTCGACCAGATCGAGGAATATCTGATTACCGGCCGCGGTGAAGCGGTGGTGACGATTGCTTCGCTGGACCATCCGCTGATCGAAAGGGAACATGTCGGGCGCGTCGATCTGGTGGCCGTCATTCCCAAGAGCCATAGCCTTGCGGCCCGTCCCGTCATCCATGCAGCGGATCTTGCCGACGTGGATTTCATCAGCTTTGCCGCCGGGGGTGCCCATCAGACAATCGTTGATCGTTTCCTCAGCCGCGAGAAACTGAAGGTCAACACCCGTGCCGTTGCGCGCTTTTCCGACACTGCCTTGGCGCTGGCGAACGAAGCCATGGGTATCGTCCTTGTCGACTACGTCACGACTCTCGGTCCGGTTGGCAGCAATCTTGTCATCCGACCGATCCACAACGCACCCCAGTTCTCGATATCCGTCCTGTGGAACCGTCGTCGCTCGCACTCTGCCAACCTGCGCAAACTGATCGAGATACTCGCCGCACGACTGTCAGCCCTGCCGCCGCTGCCCTGAGAGGCCGGATAACATGCTCTGAAGGCATGGGAGGCATAATCATTGTTTGTTGTCTTCTGATGCGGTGAGTGGCAATGAGAGGCACTGGCGTAACGCAACGCCGTCCTTGGAGGAGGAAAATCATGAAGTTTCAAATGAATCGCCGTCAGGCACTCATCAGCATGGGTGCACTCGGCAGCGCTGCGGCTTTTGGTCTGCCTGCACGGGCTGCAACCCGTAACCTCGCCGTGCTTCACCTTGCCAGCCACGCACCGAGCTTCATTGCCTTCGAGCGCGGCTACTACAAGGACGCAGGGCTGGACATCGAACTGAAGTTCTTCGAAGCAGCGCAGCCGATGGCCGTGTCAATCGCTTCAGGTGATGCCGACTTCGGCGTTACCGCGATGAGCGGTGGCCTGATCAGCCTCGCGCAAAAGGACGCCATCAAGGTTATCGGTGGCGCGCTGACCGAACAGAAGGGCGTTACCGGCGCGATCATCCTGGCGTCGAACAAGGCTTATGAGGCCGGTCTCACCGACCCTTCGAAACTGTCCGGCAAGAGTTTCGGCATCACAACGGCCGGATCCTCCTTCCATTTCATGGCGCACAAGATTGCCACAGCCAACAACATCAAGCTGTCCGACATCCAGCTGCGTCCGCTGCAGAAGCTTGGCGCAATCGTCGGCGCCCTGACCACGGGCCAGATCGATGCCTGGGCCATTCAGCCGAATGTCGCCAAGAAAATGATCCGCGAAGGCGCTGCCAAGCAAATCGGCCTCGTGTCGGACTACGCACCGGATTACCAGGTGACGACCGCCTTTACCTCGACCAAAAACGCCGCCAACGAGCGCGACATGACAGCGGCTTTCGTCAAGGCCTATTCGCGGGCGATCGCCGACTACAACGCGGCCTTCGTCGACAACAAGGCAGATGACGCCGAGCGCGACGCCCTGGCCAAGATCGTCCACAAATATGTGGAAAGCGACAGCCCATTCGAAACGGCCAAGCAGAACCTGATCGAAGGCGCCATGCGCGTCAACGAGGGCCTCGCATTGTCGCTTGGAAGCTGTGTCGAACAGCTCGAATGGTTCAAGTCCGAAGGCATGGTCAAGGACGCGATCACCAACGAACAGCTGTTCGATACGTCCTACGTCAAGACTATCTGACCGGTCGAACCCGCGGCAGCACTGCGGCCTGCCTGGAGTACCCATGGATCTGAAGCTCAACAACATCAGCCACTCCTATGGAGCCGTCGAGGTTTTGAAGGATATTTCGCTCGACATTCCGCAAGGGCAGATCATCTGCCTGATCGGACCGTCGGGCTGCGGCAAGTCGACCCTGCTTCGGTTCCTGGGTGGCCTGGAGCGGCCGACCTCCGGCAACGTGCTGCAGGTCGGCAATCCGCCGGCAGATTCGCTCAACCCGCTGACATACGTCTTCCAGCATTTCGCTCTGCTGCCTTGGCGCACGGTCGAGGGCAATATCCGGTTGGTCCTCGAGGACCATGGCCTGAGCGGGCGTCAGATGGACGAAATCGTGACGGATGTTCTCGATCGCACCCGCCTTTCCGAGTTCCGCAAAGCCCTTCCCAAGCAACTGTCGGGCGGCATGCGGCAGCGCGTGGCGATCAGCCGGGCTCTGGCGGTCCGTCCCGCAGTCATGCTGATGGACGAACCGCTGTCGGCCCTCGACAGCCAGACCCGCGAACTGCTGATGGATGACCTGATCTCGCTCTGGACGCGCCAGCCGTTCACCTCGGTTTATGTAACCCACAATCTCAACGAGGCGGTCCGGCTCGGGCACCGCGTCGTCGTCCTGTCTCGCCGACCAGGCCGGATCCGCGAGATCGTCGATATCGACATTCCACTGTCAGATCGGCATCTCGGCGATCCCGTATTGGAAGAAAAACAGAAGCAGCTCTGGGACCTGATGCGCGAAGAGGCCATGGCGGCCGACAAGGAGTTGGTCAATGTCTGACGTCACAACGTTTTCCAGCCCTGTAGAGACATCAAGCAGGGGTGAAACAGGAAAGATATCGACCGTATCGTTCCGCGGTGGCGGCTTTGCACCGATCCCGGTGCAGGGCGTCGGCATTGCAGTCTTTGTCGTTCTGATCGCGCTCGCCGAAATCGGCACCCGTAGCGGGTTCATCTCGAACCTGACGCTGCCACGGCCCTCGGCGGTCCTCGATACCTTTGTTCAGCTTTGGCAGACGGGTCTGCTGTGGAAGCATCTTCTGCCTTCACTGCAGCGGCTTTTCGTCGGTGCGTTCATGGGCATCAGCGTCGGCATAGCGGTCGGCGTGCTGATCGGTCTTTTCAGTTATGTCCGCGCCGGACTGGTCCCGCTTGTCGCCGCGCTGTTTCCGATCCCCAAGATCGCGCTCCTGCCTCTGTTCGTCATCTGGTTCGGCATCGACGAAATGTCGAAATACGCACTGATCGCTTTTGGCACGTTTACGCCAACCGTGGTTGCCACCTATGGCGCCGTCGACAACGTCGATCGCACGCTGATCCGCATGGGCCAGAGCTTCGGGCTGAATTGGTGGTCGATCGTTCGCAAGATCGTCCTGCCCGGGGCATTCCCGGCCATCCTTTCGGGTCTGCGCGTCTCGATTTCGATCGCGATCATTCTTCTCGTTGCCGCAGAGATGCTCGGTGCGCAATACGGCGTAGGCTCTTACATCCTTGAGGCCGGCTCGCTCTACGACCTGGAAAAGCTCTTTGCTGGCGTCACCATCCTGTCGGTCATGGGACTGCTCCTGAATTTAGTAATCGGGCAGGTCGAAAAGCGCTTTCTGAGCTGGCGCGGCTAAACACCTAAATATTATCGAAGGGAACGACACCATGCTGGCATTGCAAAAGGTCCGGCCCGCCAAAGGCGTGGAGTTTCGCGAGATCGGCGTGCCGGAAGCTCTTGCTCCGCGCGACGTTCTGGTCCGTGTCCATTCGGCCGGCATCTGCGGAACAGACCTGCACATCGCGGAGTGGACCCCGGGTTACGAGTCGATGGAGCGCGCCATGCCCGTCACCCTTGGCCACGAGTTTGCGGGCACGATCGAACGGGTAGGGGAGGCTTTGTCGGAAACGATTATCGGCACCCGCGTTACCGCAAGACCCTCTACCACCTGCGGCCGTTGCGATGCCTGCCTTCGCGGCGACGAAGACAATTGCACGGCGCGCAAAGGGATCGGCATCGGCCGCAACGGCGCATTCGCAGGGTTCGTGTGCGTGCCCTACCATAACTGCCACGTCCTTCCCGACAGTCTCGACATGGATGTCGCGGCTTTGACAGAGCCGATGACCGTCTGCGCCGAGGCGGTCGCGACTGCGGAGGTCCAGTCGGGGCAAACCATTCTGGTGATCGGTCCGGGTTTCATCGGACAGGGCATCGCCATCATGGGACAAGCGATAGGTGCCAAGGTCGTAGTGATCGGCCGCGATGACGGGCCGCGGCTGGATGCACTCCGCGCGGCCGGTTTCGAGCAACTGATCGATACGGCGAAGACAGACATGGCGAGTGCCCTGGCGGACCTTGCGCCGTTCGACGCGATCATCGAGGCGGCCGGCGTACCCGCGCTCGTCAGCGCCACGCTCCCGTATCTTAAGAAGCGCGGGATCTTCACCGTTGTCGGCATCCACCCTCGGCCAGCCGAAATCGACCTCACAGCCGTCGTGCGCATGCATCAGCAGATCCGCGGCTCCTACCGGGCACCTGCTGCCGACTGGGACGGCGTCATTGCCTTTCTTGACGCCAATCAGCCGCTGATGCGACAGCTGATTTCGCACACGCTCACACTGTCGGACGCGCTAACGGGGTTCCAGGCCGCGCAGGACCGTATCGCATCGAAGGTCGTCCTTCGCATGGGAGAGCCCTGATGAGCCCCGCCATTCTCGCGCTCTGGAACGATTATCCCGCCGCCATGGCGGAGGAATACGACGCCTGGCACACATTCGAGCATGTCCCGGAGCGATTGACGGTCGCCGGCATGCGTGCCGCCAGCCGATACGTTTCGGCAGCCGAAAAAGAGAGCTATTTCACCCTCTACGAGCTTGAAAGTCTCGAGGTGATCGAGCAGCCGTCCTATCTCGATCTTGTGCGAAATCCGACCCCCTGGTCTCAGAAAATGCGGCAGCATTTTTCGAGCGTGCTGCGGATCCCAGGCGAGATCGCTGTAAGGGCTGGAAGCGGTATCGGCGGCGCAACACTCGTGCAGGCCTATTCTGTCGAAAGCGGAAAGGCCCATGCATCAATACCGATGATGGAAGAAACTCTGCGCCAGCTGATGACCCAAACCCGCATAACGGGCTTCCAGGTCGCACTCGCCGAGCCCAACCAGGTGTACGAGGTTTTCGAGCAAGATGAAGCGACCGACCCTGATACGGTCAATGTTGTCATCATCGCCGAAGGAACCTCTGTCGAAGCTTTATCGGTCATGCAGGCCGCATTGACGCGTCAGATCGAGCACCGTCTCGAACCCCGCAAAAGGCTGCGCAGCGACCTGTTCAAGCTGCTGATCAGCTACCGCGGCGAAGACTTTCCCTCGCATCGGTCCGAGATCGATACAAACACGATGTGGCATAGCGGCGATCACACCTGATCCAAATCGACGTCAGAAACGGAAGGGATCGACCTCTTTCGAAAGACCGAGCCCGCGGTCGCTTGGTGGGTGCCGCAGCCGTGCAATTCTGCCGATGTGACGATGAAGCGCAGGACCGGGGTTGAGTATCGCTCATCGCCTCCAAGTGGCGGGATTAGCGGATGTTCTGCGTCGCCAGCAGGAGAATGACATACGCGAGGACCGTCAGGACCAGTCCGCGAAAGGCGAACGACACGCACTTGTACTTGCGGCGCGAGATCAGCGACAGGATGTCGGCGTTATCGAGATATTCGTTGAACAGGTAAGAGACATCGCGGTTCGCCGCAGCGAGCTCGAACAGCGGGCGATGATGCGGCCAGGTGCCCCAGAAGAGAGACGTCGAGCGGGGGATGTTGCGGGGGAGGACAACCAGGATTGCGCAAATGATTGAAAAGACTGACGCGCAGGCCAGTATCGCGCGAAGCAATGCCTCCGGAATGTCTGCCTTTGCATAGAGCGCCCAATCGAACACGCTTCGCCCTTCCGCAGAAGAGATCAAGAAAGCCAGCATGAACGTGAAGATATAGGCGGCCTTTTGGTCGGCTATCTTGATCTGGTCATAGAAGACGTCATTGATCTTTCGGATGTGGTTTATGTACTCCTCCGTCACCTCACCGCTCGCCATGGTCAGGTCAAGCATCTCTGTAGGTGCGCTATCAAAGTCACTCACGTGAAAATTCTCCGCTTACAAAGTATCCTCTCTAATAAGACTCTGGCGGCTATTCAATAGTCTTGCTAGGGCGACTACGACACTTAGTTGCTTAATAGTGGAGCGGCGGGGGATGCCGGATTGTAGTGTGAAACTTTTTAAGGCAGCAACAGTGCTGTCGATGACGACGGCTGTTCTGTTATTGGCTGCACTTGAGCCTGCGGGTGCGGAGCCCGTTCCGCGCTCAGGTACTGCAGCTGGGGCCGTCATCGCACGTAAGACCGGCGAGGAAGTCCGCTTTATTGACGTGTCCGACTGGCAGTCCGTCGATCTCAAACAAGACCTGATGAGCGGCGATATCCTGCGCACGAACGAGGTCGGCCAGCTCGCCATCGTTTTCTCGGACCGTACCCAGGTCAGGCTCGGCCGCAACACCTCGATGGTCGTGAAGCAGATCACCCGCGAAACGAGTTCCGACACGGTGTTGCAGCTTCAGTCAGGAACGATCTGGGCCCGGGCCGAGCGCGGAGGGCCTGGCGTACAGGTCCAGACTGCCGCAGCGGCTGCCGCTATTCGAGGGAGCGACTGGACCATGACGGTCAGCGGCAACGACACGTCGCTGACGGTTCTCGACGGGATCGTGCAACTCGCCAATCCACAAGGCATGGTCGACGTGCGTGCGGGTGAGGCGGCAGCAGCCACCTTGGGTCAGGCGCCTCGCAAGGTGGTTATCGTCGACTCCGATGACCGCGAACAAATGCTGTTCTACCTTCCGCCGCGAGAAGCGTTCGAGCGTATGCCGCCAGCAGCGGTCCCATTTGCAGACATGCGCCGAAATGCCGATCGGATTCTGGCGATTCCACCTGAGAAGCGTTCGACCGCCGACCTGGTCGATCTGGCGGAAGCGCAGTTGTCGCTTGAAGGCCCGGCAAAGACAATGGAGATGCTTGGTGCGCTGGAGCGCACGCAGTTATCATCAACCCAACGGGACCGGCTGATCCTGATCAAGGCCATCATCGCAGCCAACCAAGCGCGATACGGTGAAGCGGCGGCCCTTTTCGCGCAGGTTTCTCACCGCCTCGATCCGCGCAGGAGAGCGATCGCGCTCTGGGGTGGCTATTACGCACGATCGCTGGCAGATCCGAGCCGTGTCGAGCCGCCGCCACCGAGCAATGGGGGACCGGAAGCCGCATTTCTGCGGGCCTATGCGGTCGGTTTCCTGAAGGACCTGAACGCGTCGATCGAGGCTCTTCGCGAAGCGGAGCGACAGTACCCTTCCGACCCCTCGCTTCCGGCCTATCGCGGCTGGATCGCACTGTTGTTGAATGACCGCAAGCAGGCGGAGGAGGCGATAAACCGCTCACTGTCTCTCGATCCGCATGAGCCCACTGCGCTGGAGGCGCGATCTCATTTCAAGGCAGGGTTCCAGGGCGATAACGACGGAGCGCTGGCAGATCTCTACGAGGTTCTGAAGGTAACGCCTGGAAGCAGCACCACCTGGAATGCGATCGCCGACATCCACTCGACCAGAGGTGCCAATCGAGAGGCAGAGGCAGCGCTTCGAAAGGCGATCGAGCTGGATCCGATCGATCCTATATCGCACTCGAATCTGGCGATCTTCTATCTGGACACAAACCGGGTGAAGGAGGCGAAGCGCGAGATCGATCTCGCCATGGCTGCGGATCCGGCGCTGGATCAGGTTCTGATTGCGAGAGGTCGCTACTATCTCCAGACAGGCGAGCCCGACAAGGCGGTCGAAGACCTGCTCGCAGGCACCGTTTCCAATCCGGCGGATGCCCAGGGGCAAATTGTTCTTGGCGCGGCCTACTACCAGAAAGGGGACCGTGTCGCTGCAGAACAGGCGATCGACAATGCCGATAGACTGGATAACAACGATCCCGTCATCTCGGCGGTTCGGGCCTCGGTGGCCATTTCGGAGTATGATGCGCCGGGTGCGATCCAACATGCGCGAGACTACGTCCTGCGTGCGCGAGCGCGCGGTGGAGAGTACACGTCGCTGGGCGCAAACCAGCAGGCGGGTTCGATTCTCAACAGTGCGTTCCGCTTTCAAGGCCTGAACGCCTGGGGCGAATTCTACAGCGATGCCGTCTTCGATCCATTTTCCGGTGCTGCCTATATCGATGAAAGCATCCGTGGCAGCGTCAACCCTTTCGCGAACAGCTACCTCTATGGTGAGGACGTCATCAACAACGCCCCGAACGGGCAATTCTTTTCATCAACGCTTCAGGGGCTCCTGCTGGAGCCGACACTGATTTCGTCTCCCAGTCGCGGGTTTGACATTCTCACCCGGCCGTTCTTCGAAGTATCTGTCGGAGGTGGCTTCACTGCGGCGGGCGGAGGCACCGGCGGGACGGGCGAGGCAGAGATTCAGGGCTATACGAACTTCCCGAACCCAACGAGCTACTACGCCAATTTCGAATGGCAGAAGTCACTCGACGCCCGCGACGCCGGCTTGATCACGGATATCGGGACAGAGCTAAAGGTGCTCGGCGGCAATGTCTTCCTGACCACCAGTCCGACCTATTACGACCGCATCGTATTCTACTATAACGATGCAAAGAGTACCTTCGAGCAAGAAGTGACGATCCCCGGAACGTTGCCCGTCGTCACGGAAACGCGGCAAGACGAGATTGTCGGCCGAAGCCGCAACGGAGGTTTGGGCTGGAGCCACACGTTCTCCTACGAGAATGTCGTGAATGCCGCCATTCTTCACAGCGGCACGAGGCGCAATGACACACGGTACAGCGAGATCGACCTTGGAACTCCGTTTCCGACGATTCCAAATGCTCGCGAACGCGATGAGTATGAAGAAAATGCCTATATTGCTGCTCTAAGCCATACGTTCAAAGCGGGTGATCTCACCTGGCGCTATGGTTTGGAAGGTGGCTGGATCTCCGAATCCCAGACACAGACGATAGAAGACCTTATCGGCGGGGCTTCCGGGACCGCCAGCAGCTCGGATCGCACGAGCGTCGCAAGCGTTTATGTCGATCTGCTCCACGAGATCCAGTCAAACTTGAAGGCTGAGTACGCCGTATTCGGTAACTACCTCAGCAACGACGCATCTGACGGTGTTCGCCTTGAGCCGCGTCTCGGCCTTGCCTGGTCACCGGTCGAGGGACAGTGGCTCCGCGCTGCCGTGATGCGCAGCAGCACGGATCTGTCGACGCCGACGCTGTCGCCGGTCTCTGTCGTCGGCCTGCAGCCGAATGCTTTCGACGTTGCACCCGAAGGACGTGCCGATACGGTCGCACTTCGGTGGGATGCCGAGTGGACAGACCGGTTCTTCACGGCTGCGGAGTTCCAGCACCAGGGCGTGCGCTACATGCAGATCGCAGTTCCACTGACAGCCGTTCCCTTCACCACCAGCGAGGGACGCATCGATAGGGCGAGTCTGACAGGCAATCTTCTCTTAGGGCACGGCTTCGGTCTCTCGTCCACGATCGCCTACGCGGATTCGGAAGAAAAAGGCGGCAGCCTGCCCGCCGGCTCATCCTTGCCGTTCATCCCGGAATGGGCAGGCCAGCTGGCGCTCACCTATGTCAATCCGGCCAATGTCCAGGTTTCGCTGGCCGCCAACTACATTGGCGAGCGGATAGGCAGTGCCGGGACTGGCCTTGGTGACTACTGGACGCTCGACAGCAAGCTGACCTGGGAGCCTCTCGACAAGCGGATGGCGCTGGAACTGGAGGCTTTCAATCTGCTCGACGAAGAGTTCGAAGTCGACGCCGGCGTTCCCGCATGGGGAAGATCCTTCAAGGGTACGTTGAAGGTTCGTTTCTAGATGTCAGGTAGTCGGTCGAATGCCCGCGGCGGGCCCATGCTCCGGTCTCGGCAGCTAAAGCTCACGGCGCTGTCACTGATAATCTACGTCGCATTGACGTTGATCGCTCAGCTTCCAGCTTGGTCGCTGCTCGACAACCGTGCGTTCGACTATCTATCGACCCTCAACCCTTTGCCGCTTGCCTCGGACAGCCCGATCGTCGTTGCGATCGACGAACCCTCTCTCGCCGAAATCCAGAGCCAGTGGCCGTGGCCACGAGGCCTGCATGCAAGACTGATCACGGCGTTGCGCGCGGCCGGTGCCAAGACGATCGGCATGGACATCATCTTCGCGGAGCCGTCCAATCCGGGAGACGACGCCGCCCTTGCCGCAGCGCTTGGACCAGACGTCGTGCTCACCGGTGACGAAACGCTTGTGACGTCTGCGCAGGCGGATCAGTTCGTGCGGGTTCTGCCGCTGCAAATGTTCAGTGACGCCTATGCTTTGACGGGCATTGCCTCGATTACGCTTGATCGCGACGGCGTTCTGCGTCGTCTGCCACCCTATGACGATGGCTTCGCCGCCACGGTTGCGACTGCTGCAGGTTTCGAAATTCCTCTGGGAGTGCCGAACAAACTGCTTCAGGTTTACGGGCCAGCCCGCACATACCCGACAGTTTCCTATTACCAGGCGCTCGAGCCGGAGCGGTTCCTGCCCGATGGGTTTTTCAAGGATAGGATCGTTCTGGTCGGTCTAAGCCTTCAAACCGCAGCGACGGTGGAGAAGGGCGGAGCGGACGCCTATGCAACACCCTACACCGTCCACACCGGTCACCTGACGGCCGGCGCTGAAATCCAGGCGACGATCGTCGACAACATAAGACTGGGATCTTCCGTTACAGAAGCTGACCAGGCACTGCGTCAACTTCTGCTGTTTGGTGCGGTCGTCATCGGGGCGCTGCTGGTCCGCAAGGATACGGGTTGGAAAACCGTGTTGTACAACAGTGTCGCGCTTGTCGTGATGCTGGGTGGAGCTTACGCGGCGTTGCGGTTCGGGAGGGTGTTTGTGTCTCCGGTCTCACCCGCTTTGGCGATGCTCAGCATGAGCGCTGCGCAGGCGGGGCTCGATTACGCGAAGGAGCGGGCGGGCCGTCGCCAGATCACGCAAGCGTTCGCTCAGTACCTATCGCCTGACCTTGTTTCTCAATTGGCCAGCGATCCGACCCGTTTGGAGCTTGGCGGCGAGAAGAAGAAGCTGAGCGTCCTTTTCTGCGATGTCCGCGGGTTCACGACAATCGCCGAGCAGCTAAAGGATGACCCTCAACACCTCACCGAGCTGATAAACCGGCTGTTGACGCCGCTGTCGGATATCGTGCTCTCCCATGGGGGAACGATCGACAAATATATCGGCGACTGCCTGATGGCATTCTGGAATGCGCCGCTCGACGATCCCCACCATGCCGATCACGCGGTTTCAGCCGCGCTCTCAATGCTCGCTTCAATGGAGAGCCTGAACGCCGAGCTCGCGCGTGAGGCGGAGATCGCCGGTCGAACGCATCACGAGCTGCGTATCGGCATCGGCATCAACACGGGTGATTGCGTCGTGGGCAACATGGGTTCGACCCGGCGCTTTGACTATTCCGCGCTCGGCGATGCCGTCAATCTGGCAGCACGTCTCGAGGGGGAATCCAAGAACCTCGGCGTCTCCCTATTGATCGGGGCAGGGACGGCGGCCAGCCTGGCCGACACGAGCGGTGTGAGGGAGCTCGGCCGCATCCTCGTCAAAGGCAAGAGCGAGGAAGTCTCGGTTTTCACTGTTGTGCGGTAGGAGATCGGACAGGAAGAATTTGACGGGAGAAAGCGTGCATCGATAGAGACGAACCGAAGAGTGTGATCCCGATCAACTGCGGCCGGAATGTCCACCGGCCGGAAGAATGAGCATTCCAATCTTTGATTTGGTCGAGCTATAGTCCGATCCGCGGCGCCGCACCGTCCGGTCACCATGCGGGCCCGCCTGAATATGGGGGTTCACGTGCCGTATCATTTCCTGGAAGTCGCCGTGACGCCGAGCGTCAGAGCCGCACAGGCGGATATGGGTGCGGATCAAATATGGTTGGGCAACCACGACCGCCCCTCAGATACATTCACGGAAAACGAAATCGCCTTCATCGCCTCGCGCGACAGCTTCTACATGGCATCGGTGTCTGAAACCGGGTGGCCATACGTTCAACACCGTGGAGGGAGAGCTGGTTTTTTGAAGGTCGTCGATCCTCGAACCATGGCATTTGCCGACTATCGAGGTAACCGCCAGTACATCAGTGCAGGAAATTTCGCAGCCAACGACCGGGCCTGCCTGTTCCTGATGGACTACGTCCGACGAGCCCGGCTCAAAATCTACGCACATGTCGAGCGGCTAACGCTCGATGCCGATCAGGCTCTTACCGATCTGGTCTCCGATCCCACCTACAAAGGCAGGCCGGAGCGGTTATTCAAGCTTCGGCTCGAGGCTTACGACTGGAACTGCCCGCAACACATCATCCCGCGCTATACCGAGCAGCAGGTCGAGGAAGCGGTAGCACCCCTTCGTCAAAGACTGCATCAGCTGGAAGCAGAAAACGCGACACTGCGGGCCCGTTTGGAAGGCAAAGCCTTGTGACCGGCGCTCGAACGATCGTCTAAGACTTACACACGAGATTGCGTGGTCGGTCGCCGGGCAGCGTTGCCTCAGCCGCTGGTCTCAACGTTCGTCGCCGGATGATGGTATAGCAGGCGATCCCAGCTGTACGTGGCTCGCCCGTTCGCTGATGTGACGATCGAGGGACGCGATCATTTCTTGGGGGCTGTCGCAGCCAGCGCCATATGCCCTCAACAGATAGGCAACCGCTTCCTCCCCCAACACGCTGGTCGGCTCAACGGTGTTAACGGCGCACCAGTCGAGGTGCGCGTCTCTGATCAAGTTGAGTTGCGTAACGTCAAATACACCCGCCACCATCGTCGTCTCCATTATCGATCTCTTCGCAGTTACCATGAGACCGTTGCGACGATAACGCATGGACGCGGTTCTTGTTGCCAGCGACGAGGCCTGTTTCTCGTGACACTGCCTCGTCCAGGAGACACGGAGAACCTCTATGACGTAGGCCCCGCGCTGAAGGATGGGCATCGCCCGCAGACTTGAACACGGCTGCTCGGCATCACATCTATTGCCGGTAAAGTCCGCTCCATCTTGAAAAACTCATCAAACTGGAACGGTAACGTTTGTTTTCTGCACGCTTCGGTGCAGACTGTCACTTGGAACGATTCCGGTTTTTACTCTTCAGTCGACTCCACGACGGGCTTACTTAACGAGGTACTCGGTGATTGATTTCTTCGGCACAACGCAAGGTTTCATGACGTTGGGAGCGCTGATTGGCGCTGGTAGCTTTGCTCTGGGATCCGCCAGTCGGTCCATCCACAAACTCGGCGTTCTCGTCCGTCCGGGACAGACAAACCGGAACGCGCGCAGCCTTGCAATGCGAACGATGCTGGCGCTCGATGACTACGTTGGGGCCGCCTATGCAGCCGTCCATGACCGGCCTGAGTTCAATCCTATGGACCAGGAGGAGTTCGCGTTCCATCTTCCCGAACCAGTGCTGATCCTTCCTGACGACGCGGACTGGCAACTTTTCGGGGCGGATCTTGGCGAAGAGATATTGTGGTTTTCAAACCGTGTTAGCAACCACGAGAACGCTCTCGAAAGCCTCGATTTGTCGAAACCCGCGCATGACGGCTTTTTCGAGCGCCGCATTGAGGGTTACGCCCGGCTTGCTGCAAGAGCGATGGATCTGATTGCTCGGATCAGCAGCGAGTTCGACCTGACCCTTCCTGAAAAACCGGACTACTATCGTCAGGCCGAAGGGCTGGCCAAGATTCTGCACGGCCTCGATAAGGCGACCGCAAACAAGCTCCAACCCGCCACCGGGAATGCAGCCACGAATGTGACTCCACTGTTCCCAAAGTCAGTGTGATCTGCCGCCGGCATCTGCCGATCGACATTTCCAACGTCAGGCCATGCGATCAGGCTGAGCCTGATACGGACCTTTTTTGTCAGAACTTGTACCGGACCCCTACGACATTGGCGTTCGAGCCGCCGTGCATGTCGCCCAGCGTTCCCCATGCGCCTGAGCGATGGTGGAGCCGCCAGAACACTTCCGTGTTCGGGAGCTTGTCGCTCGAAAGGCTCAGCTCAGGCCCAAGGTAGAACAGGGTGCGGGCGTTGCCGTCCCGTTCCTGCTCGTGATCCCGCTCCCGACCTTTCTGGCTTTTGGTGACATGGCTAAGGCCGAACGTGAACGATGGCGCGACACGCACAGGACCAAGCTTGACGCCGTCATGTCGGCCCACGACACCGCCCCACACCTCGCCGCTCGTGCTCTGGCCGAACCGACCAGCAAGACCCGCCTCCAGTCCGAAGCTGAACGTCCCAAACTGGTATGGGAACACCTGGTACCCCAGCCCAATCAACGCGTTATCTTCGTAGTCAGAACCGAACACGTTGGCAGCGTCGAGCATATTCTCATCGACCATAGCGCCACCGAACACCATCACCGACTGATCCAGATCAGGACGGTCTGCTCGCGCATGACCGAGACCCAACTGCAAGACGACGGCCACCAAAGCCATCCTCGGGAAGAAATTCATTCCAGCTTTCCTCCTCAGGAGTTGTTTCGCGCGCCGTAACGTTAGCAAGACAACATACGAACTGATCCGTTGTAGGCAAGACGTCATCGACTGTCGAGAGTTGTGGCAGATCCGAAACGACCGATGGAATTCTGCCACCGTTCGTGTTCCGTTTATAACGAGAGGCGTATTTGGCTCGGCCGCACCTGGTGGCCGAAGGCCTCGATCGGTATGGGTCGCGAGAAAAGGTAACCTTGCAGCTCGTCGCATCCCGCTGCGATCAGGAACTCCCTCTGCTCCTCGGTTTCGACACCCTCGGCCGTTGTTGCCTTGCCCAATGTTCGGCTCAGACTGGCGATAGCGGAGACGATGGCGGCACCTTCTGCCTTGCAGCCCAGCAATTGGACGAAGGACCTGTCAATCTTTACGCGGTCGATTTTGAGGTCAATCAAATGGCTCAGCGACGAAAAGCCGGTGCCGAAATCGTCGAGCGCAATTCTCACCCCGCGTGACCTGAGTAGGTTCAGGTTCTCGGCCGCGCCTTCGTCGAGGTTGAAAATGGCAGCCTCTGTTACTTCAAGCTCCAAGCGATCCGGCGAAAGCCCGCAATCTCTCAGAATCGACAGAACCATCTGGGCAAAGTTGCGCTGTCCGATTTGTGACGGGGAAACGTTGACGGCAATCGAGAGATGAGCCGGCCAGGACGCAGCAGCGGCGGCCGCCGTGAGCAAGACCCATCGGCCAAGCTGGTTGATCATCCCGGCTTCTTCAGCAATCGGAATAAACTTGTCAGGCGACAGAAGCCCCCTTGTCGGGTGGCGCCATCGGACAAGAGCTTCCGCACCTGTAACATCACCTGACCTGTCTGCCTGATGGACGCCTTGAGCAAAAACTTCCAGATGACCTACCCTGTTGTCGCGGATCACCCGTTGCGTGTCACCCGGACCTTCATCTCTTTCGAGCATGATGCGCAGTTCGTTCCGCAGTTCGGTCCGTTCGTTTGCGCGGGTGTCCAGCGAACTATTGTATTCTGCCGCGCGGCCGCGGCCACTTTCCTTGGCATCGTATAGTGCGACGTCTGCCCGACGAAGGAGTTCCCGGGCAGTGGTAAACGCGCCCTCAGGGGCCGTGTATCCGATGGAGCCGCCGATAGAGACAACGACAGTACCGTTCACAAGATGAAACGGGTCGCTGATGCGCGCCATGATCTCGTTGCACAAACCGATGATGCTTCGGTTGTGGCCGAGACAGGGGATGAGGAGGGCAAACTCGTCGCCGCCGAAACGCGCAAGTGTGTCACCAGGCCGAAGAAGCGACTTCATCCGCTCTACGGCGATACGCAACAGCTCATCGCCAGCGAGATGGCCGTAGACGTCGTTGACCTGCTTGAATCGGTCGAGGTCGATCAGCGCGACGACAGTCTGGCGGTCTTGTGTCCCGAGTTCGGTAAGACATTGCTCAAGTCTTGTCGCAAACAAAGCGCGGTTGGGAAGACCGGTCAGCACGTCGTGATGGGAAAGATGCCGCGCATGGGTCTCGCTCGCAGCGAGTTGTTTCAGGCTATAGCGCAGGCGCAGCAGCAGGGCGGAAAACAAGATGGTGACGACAAGTCCGGCGGCAGACAGGAAGGGCAGGAGACGCGCGATAACGCGAGACCCAGGCAGATCCGGTTTCCAGACGATAAATCCGATGGGCTCTGCCGTGCGGGTGGACGCCACCTGGAACGCGACCTCACCCGGTTCGTAATCCGCTGTGCGAGCATAACGTGCCCCCGCGAGACCCTGCTCCCTGCTCAACATATCGAGCGTCGGGCCGTCCAAAAACCGGATGGCGATCAGATAGTATTCCGCCTTCACCTTACCTGGATCATCTTGCACCTGATGAACCACCGGAACGATGCCCGCAATCGAGGGCCTGCCTTCCAGCCGGAGCAACTCCACCTGATTCTTTTGGGGAGCGGGAGCGTGCTGCCCATTGGTTTCCAGGCCTTTTGTTACGGCCGAGATCATTGGCCAAAGGACGGGACGAACCCATTTGAAACGACGCACGCTATCGGGGTCAGGCTGGAGTGCGAGTTCTCCGTCGGGCGAAATCAGAAAAACGGCGCTGTAGCCAAAGACGGATGTGGCGATCCGACCAAACGTCTGGATCGACGCGCTTCTGGATATCTCCGTGCCGCTGTCCGAAGAGCCGGGCGATAAGAATGAAGCATAGCCTTCCGCCAGCAGTTGCATATCCTGTGCAACGCGGTCGACCTGATTTTGCAGCCTGCCGTCAACCAGCTCTCGTTGCCTGTCGCGCGCCGCAGAGTCGCTTTCACTTCCGGCCCAAATGGCTGCGAGAACAACGAGCCCTAATATTGCAAGACCGGTTCCGGTCAGCAGGATCAAAACCGACTGCGACGACGAACGAGCCGACAGTCGCTTCAACAATGAAAACACCCAGTTTGAAGACACGGAATCTCCCCTCGCCCAGGGAAGTGTAGAGGGGATTAATTACGAAATGCTTTTAAAGCATGTCTCAAAATTGAAGCATTCGCGATTGATGACGAAAACACGCAATGCCGGAGGCGGCCGGGGTCAAGATGAGCTTCTGGTTGGCCGCTGACAAGCATGCGAGAGAAGCTCTTAATCCTTGTATGTTCTAATATTCCCAATACGGGAATCGAGCCCGGACGACAAGAGGAGAGCCAGATGCCGAAAATGAACCCCAGAGCGCTGATCACACTGTGTATAGCTGCTTCGTTGCTCCTTTTGCCCACACATAACCTTAGAGAGGCAGTCGCTGCCGACCGGGCAGGAGATCAGAAGATCAAGGTTGCGTTTGAGGGAGGCTTTCCTCCCTTCAACTACGTGGACTCCAGCGGTCAACTGCAGGGTTTCGACGTCGACATCGCCAAGGCCCTTTGTGAGACGGCACGGCTTTCCTGCGAACTGGTCGTCCAGGAATGGACCGACATGATCCCCAATCTGCTTTCGAACAAATACGACATGATCGTATCGTCCATGTCGATGAGTGCAGAGAGACGCAAACTCGTGACATTCTCGGACAAATACTACGACAGTCCCTCCGTCTTTATCGCACGCAAGGACTCTGTCTTGACCACCATATCGGACGAAAGCCTCAAGGGCCTGCGCGTCGGCATCGCGGCGGAGACCTCACAGCAGGCATACATCAAGAAGTTTTTCCCAAGCGCCGAGACAACGGTGTTTCGCTCCTCGCCGGAGCTTTACAAAGCGTTGGCAAATGAGGACGTTGACGTCATGCTTGAAGACAAGCTTGCCGTGTACGACTGGCTCACGAACACGAATGAAGGACGTTGCTGCAAGTTCGTTGGCACCGACGTCAAGGACACATCGATCTTCGGCGAAGGTGCGGGCATCGCTTTCCGCAAGGACGATGCTGCGTTGACGGCAAAGATCAATGCGGCCCTGGCGGAGCTTCAGGCTGGCGAAGTCTATGACAGCATCAACGCGAAATATTTCCCCTTCAGCATCCGTTGATGCGGGCCATCTGGCATTCCTGAAGATCGAAACAGGATGTCGGGTCGACACCCTGCCGCGAACCGGCCTAAGCCGGAATCCTGATGCAGCTCAGCGAATGTCGTAGTGGAGATCCGCTCGCGTCATTTCGGTCAGTTCCGCCCCGTTCAATAGGGCCCGTTCAGCTCTTGAGCAACCGTTTGGCAGGCGCGTGTTTGCTTTCTGTCTGTCTGGCTCGCTCACGCCCGCCAGACAGCAACCTCATACGGGCGAAGAGTGCGCTCGCCGAGCACGATGCGGATCCCGGTTGGAACCGTCCAGTCCTCCGCACCGTAGTTAAACGCGAAGACGAGCTCGCCGCGTCGCCGCATACGAACATGTTCCGGCAGCTCGAACGTGGGGATGTCCGCAGCGTCCAGAACCAGGCTCATCGTTGCGGCAAGGAGTGACTCATCCGGCCAGCAGGCCAAGTAATGGATCTTCTCCTTGCGGGTGAGGGCCGGCATGCCATCGCCGAAGCGGGCAAGAACATCGCCGCTCGCTTCTATATCTTCGCGCCAGCGGATCGCCTCTCCCGAGACCTGGCCGGTCACCGGGTGGGCAAGGCCCGGCCGCAGCGTGGCGACCTGCAACACGCGGTGGCCGGTGAGATCGGAGAGCGGACCGGGCGGCAGATTGTCGGGAATGGTGAAATTGCGCGTGCGCGATCCGGTCCGGGGGCCGATCAGGACTACACCGTCGAATTGGCGGAGTTCCCTCTCCAGATCCGCGGATATTTCCGTGACGCAGGGCAAAATAACCAGCGCGTAGCCATCCAGCGGCGCGCCGGGGCGCACGAAGTCGATATCGACGCCGAGGCGCCGAAGGCTTTCATACCAGCGGAAGGTCAGTTCTTCGTAACGGAAGTCCTTGCCCTGCGGCTGGATCACCGTCGTCCAGTAGCTCTGGTAATCGAAGACAACAGCAACTTTAGCCGTCTGTGTTTCCGGCAGAGTTCCGAAAGTGGCGAGCTCGCTCGCTACCTGTCCAGCTTCGCGGCCGCCGGGCGAAAGTTCGTCTAGGCCGGGAAGGTTCAGACCCGCATGCATCTGCTCCTGCGCGAAGGGTGCCTGCCTCCAGCGGAAATAGCTGACGACTTCCGCGCCATGGGCCAGCGCTTCCCAGGTCCAGAGGCGCACCATGCCGGGCTTCGGGATCGGGTTCCAGGGCGCCCAGTTTACCGGGCCGGGTTGCTGTTCCATCACCCAGAACCGGCCACGGCCCACCGCGCGATAAAGATCGTGGTGGAACGGCGCGATATCCGGATGCGACGTCTCCGCCCAGCGATTGCGCTCCGCCTCCGAGAACGGAAATTTTTCGACGAAACCGATCGGGTAGCTGTCCCAGGAGGCAAGGTCGAGATTGTCGGCCACCTGGAAATGGTCGAAGTCGAGAACGAAACCCATGAAGTTATGAGTGATCCAGCGATCCGGCGAATGCCGGCGGATGATCTCGCACTGCATCGCGTCATAGGCTGCGACCTGATCCGAATGAAAACGCCAGAAATCGAGCCGCGTCGCCGGGTTGCTTTCGGTCACGGTCAGGTTCGGCAGCGCGACGTCGTCGAAGCTTCCGACTTCCATCGACCAGAACACCGAACCCCAGGCTTCGTTGAGCTGCTCGGCAGACTGGTAACGCAGCCGCAGCCAGCGGCGGAATGCCTTCAGGTCTTCAGGTCCAAAGGAAAGCGTCGTGTCGTGGCAGCCGTATTCGTTGTCGGTCTGCCAGCCGGCGAGGCCCGGATGGTCGCCGTACCGTTTTGCGACCGCCTCGACGATGCGGGCGCTCTCGCGCCACCAAGTCTCTGAGGAAAACGTGTAATGACGCCTCGAGCCGAAACCGCGCAGACGGCCGTGTTCGTCATAGGGCAGGATGTCGGGATACTCGTCGATCAACCACTTTGGTGGTGTCGCCGTCGGCGTGCCGAGCACGATTTTGAGGCCAGCCTTTGTCAGGACGTCCATCGCCCGGTCGAGCCAGGCGAAGTCGAAGTTGCCGCGGCTCGGCTCAAGCCGTGACCAGGCGAATTCGCCGATGCGCACGAAGGAAATGCCAAGTTCGCGCATGCGCCGGGCATCGGTTTCCCAGCGGTCTTCGTTCCAGTGTTCCGGATAGTAGCAGACGCCAAGCATTATCGTGTGAGATCTCCATTGACGACGGCAAGGCCGTCGGTATCGAACAGATGGCAGGCCCTGGCCGGAACACCGACGCGGATAGGGTCGCCCGCGCGCTGGCTTGCAAGGCCGTCGGCCTTGACCGCAATCTCAGAACCATCGGCGAGCGAAACGAAGAACAGGGTCTCGGAGCCGAGATGTTCGGCGAGCTTCACGCGGCCTTCGAGAACGATATCGCCATTGCCGGTCGCATCCAGATGTTCGGGGCGGACGCCCAGCGTCATCGTTCCGCCTTTCACTGAGGCGCCGTGCGTGTCGAGCGAAAGCGATGCGCCGCCGGGAAGGCTTGCGGTGACGCGGCCGTTCTCGCCGGGTGTCACGGGAACCGTCAGAAAGTTCATCTTCGGCGAACCGATGAAACCGGCGACGAACAGGTTTTTCGGCCGGTGATAGAGCTCGAGCGGCGCACCGACCTGCTCGATGCGACCTGCCGACAGCACGACGATCTTGTCGGCCATGGTCATCGCCTCGACCTGATCGTGGGTCACGTAGATCATCGTCGCCTTCAGATCCTGATGCAGGTTCGAGAGCTCCGAGCGCATCTGCACGCGCAGCGCCGCATCCAGATTGGAGAGCGGTTCGTCGAACAGGAAGACGTCCGGATTGCGGACGATGGCGCGGCCGATCGCGACGCGCTGGCGCTGACCGCCCGACAATTGCCCGGGCTTGCGCTGAAGCAGTGGCTCCAGTTGCAGCATCTTGGCCGCATAGGCTGTGCGCTCTGCGACCAGTGCCTTCGGGTGGCCCGTCATCTTCAGGCCAAACCCGATATTTTCCGCGACTGTCATATGCGGATAGAGCGCATAGGACTGAAACACCATGGCGACACCGCGCTCCGACGGGCCGACATCGGTCATCTCCTGGCCGCCGATCGACAGCGAGCCCTCGGAAATCCTCTCCAGGCCGGCGATCATCCGCAACAGCGTGGACTTGCCGCAGCCGGAAGGGCCGACGAAAACACAGAACTCGCCATCGGCAATATCGAGATCGACACCCTTGATAACATCGACGGCGCCGAAGCTTTTCTTGACGGCGCGCAGACTGACGTCGCTCATCGCATCTGTCTCCCATTGTTAGGTGTTAGTTCGAGAAGCAGGGCGCTTTCGGGCCGAAGCATCGGCAAGGGAAGGCCAGCAAGACCGGCATTCGCCAAATCGAAAGTGATCTCGCCCGAAAGCAGGCGCTTCTGACCGTCCGATATGCGGATGAAGTCGGGCTCTTCGGGCAGAACGGTTTCGATGCGCCAGATTCCGCCGAAGCGCGTGATCTGTTCAGGCAATCGCAGCGGCGAGGGTTGTTCGCCCACCATCTGCGGTCCCTGCCCAAGGATGACGACGATCTTTTCAGCGCTTGCGGCACCCCAGACATAACGACCATCGATCGGCTCCATCCGGAAGTTGGCGCCGGGCGCGTGCAGAAGCGGACGAAGCCGCTTGTGGGTCTCGATATAGAGCGCCAGCTCGTCGCGCTCATTGCCTGAGAGTTCCAGCGGGTTGAGTTCGACGCCGAAATGATAGGCCATCGCCACCAGCGCCCGGAAGCTCAGAGAATGGCGACGGTTGGTCTGGTGGTTGGGGTCTGCGGAAATGTGGCTGCCGAGAATTTCCGGAGGCACAAAAAGCGAGGCGCCGCGCTGGATTTCCAGCCGCTCCAGCGCATCGGTGCAGTCCGATGTCCAGACGCGATGGGTGCGGGCGAGCGCTCCATAATCGATCCGGCCCCCACCCGACGCGCAGCTTTCGATCTCGACATCGGGGTGAGCGGCGCGAACGCGATCCATCAGGGCGTAGACGGCGCGTGTCTGGGCGGCAGTCTTCGCCCTGCCGTCGCGACCGCCGCTATGGGTCAGGTCGCGGTTCATGTCCCATTTGACATAGGAAACCGCGTGGCCGCCAAGCACCGCATCAATCTTCGAAAACAGATAGTCTGAGACGTCCCGCCGGGTAAGATCGAGCACGAGCTGGTTGCGCGACGCAAGCAGTGGCCGCCCTTCGACCTGCAGCGCCCAGTCCGGGTGGAGGGTGAACAGGTCGGACAACGGATTGACCATTTCCGGTTCGAACCAGATGCCGAATTGCATGCCAAGGCTGGTCACGTGATCGACGAGCGGTTTCAGTCCGTCCGGATATTTGCGCGGGTCGATATCCCAGTCGCCAAGGCTCGTCGTGTCGTCGTCGCGTTTGCCGAACCAGCCGTCGTCCAGCACGAAACGCTCGATGCCGAGTGCTGCGGCTGCAGACGCCTGCGCTTTCAGCGAGCCCAGCTGGTGGTCGAAATAATTGCCTTCCCAGGTGTTGAGCGTGACCGGCCGTGGGCTCATGGAACCGCCCGGCCACTGGACAAGCTCGGAGCGGACGAAGGCATGAAATGCCTCGCTGTGCGGCCCGGCATAGGCGACCGGGCTCTGGTAACTCTCGCCCGGCGCAAGAATGATCTCGCCGGGTTCGAACAGTTCGCCGAGATGGACGAGGCGCTGGCCGTCATCGGTCCGGTCGATGGCGATCTGGTGATTGCCGCTCCAGCCGAGCGTGACGCCAAAACGCTGGTCAGCGCTCTCGACGAACAGCATCGGGAGGCGGTCGTGCGAGGTGCGGCCGCGGCGGTTTTCCTGCATCCACAGGCCATTGCCGAGCGTCTCGCGGCGGGTCTGGAATTCACGGCCCCATGAGCCGGTAAAACTGGTTATAGTTGTCTCACCTGAGGGCGCAAGGAAGCTCGCGGCCATGCAGCGATCGAGCTGGTAGTCGCTATCGCCCGCATTGGAGAGCCGGGTTGCGATCGAGAGCACGCCGGACGCATGGTCCGTGAGCGTAATGGCAATCCCGATCCGGGCGACCGGGTCACTTGCCGAAAGCACGGTCTGTGCTCCGTCCCGTGCTGCCGACCAGCCGCTGAAGGCGAGAATGAAATCGCGGCCGGCGCGGTGGCCTGCAATCGCCGGCCAGCCGAAAAAGCCCATTCCGCCTGATGGCAACAGGACGGCCGAGGGGACGGCGATGTCCATGCCGTTGATACGGCTCGACCGTTCGATCTCAAACAGCGGATCGGCGACAACCGGCGGTCGGTCTAAGGCCAGGATTTCGGGCATTCCGGTTTCGGGCAGGCGCAGGCTGAGTGCGAACTCGCCCGAGCCGACAGTTACGATGTCACTCATCCCTTGGTTGCTCCAAGTGTCAGGCCGGCAATGAAATGCCGTTGCATCAGGAAAAACATGGCGACCGGCGGCAGAGCCGCGATGATCGATCCGGCGGACACCAGATGCCAGGCGGCAACCCATTGGCCGTTCAGCGAATAGAGGCCGGCGGTGACAGGCATGGCGTGCTGGCCCTGCACGAGGACTGTTGCCCAGAAGTAGTCGTTCCAGACGAAAGTGAAGATCAGGACGGACAGCGCCGCAATCGCCGGCCGCATCAGCGGCAGCACGATATGGCGAAAGATCTTCCATTCGGACACGCCTTCGACGCGCGCGGATTCAATGAGGGCAAAAGGCAGGCCCTTGATGAAGTTGCGCATGAAGAGCGTGCAGAAACCGGTCTGGAAGGCTGCGTGGAAAAGGACCAGTCCAGTTACGGTGTCGTAGAGGCCGAGTTTCAGCGTCAGGTCGCGAACCGGAACCATCAGGATCTGGAAGGGAATGAAATTGCCCGCGACGAACATGAAGAACAGGACGAGATTGCCCTTGAAGCGATAGACCGCAAGCGCAAAGCCGGTGAGGCAGGAAATGCCGACCGCGCCGATGACCGTCGGGATCGTCACCTTGAACGAGTTCAGGATGTAGAGACCGATCGGAGAATCCCGGAAGACGGCCGTGTAGTTCTCGACACCGGCAAAACCGGAGGGCATGCCGAAGTAATTGCCGGCTGCAAGATCGCCCGCCGGCCGCACCGAGGTGATGGCGACGCCGATCAGCGGCAGCAGCCAGAGGACGAGCGACACAGGCAAGAGCACCTTGTAGCTGGTCCGCATCCAAGGCGATGCGTTCTGAATGGGGGAGGGGAACATCAGGCGTTCCTTTCCTGGACAAGCATCCGCACGATGAAGAGCGAGATGAACACCATCATGATCAGGAACAGCACGACCGCGATCGCGGCGCCATAACCCATGCGGAAACCGTATTCCGACAATGCCTGTTCGAACATGAAATAGGAGAGAACCTGGCTCGATCCGTAAGGTCCGCCGGCGGTCATGATCGACACGAGGTCGAAGGAGCGCAGCGAACCGATGACGGTGACGACCATCGCGATGAAAGTCGCCGGCGCAAGCTGCGGCAGGACGACGTACCAGAGAAGCTTGAGCCCCTTGGCGCCATCCATCCGCGCGGCCTCGACCTGTTCCGGATTAATGTTGTTGAGACCTGTCAGGTAGAGGATCATGCAATAGGCCGTCTGCGGCCACAGGCCGGCGATGATGATGCCGTAGGTGACGTAGCGCTCATCCGCCAGAACCGCCAGCTGCTCGCCCGTCAGCCACTCCAGCAGTTTCGAAAACGGCCCGAAATCCGGCGCGTAGAACCAGGTAAAGATCAGGCCGACCACGACCTGGCTTATGACGAACGGGAAAAAGAACAGCGACTTGTAGAGCCGGATCCCGGTGACCGACTGGTTGAGAAAAAGTGCTACGGCAAGGCCTGCAGGGATCGCCAGAAGATAGAGCAGCAGCCAGATGACGTTGTTCTTGAGGGAAACGTAGAAGGAATCGTCATCCAGAAGTTCGCTGTAGTTGCCAAGCCCGATCCAGACCTTTTCGCCAAGCCCGTCCCAGTCATGAAAGCTGATCCAGATCGACTGGAAGATCGGCAAAAGAACATAGACGATGAACATGAAAAGGCCGGGGGCGAGAAACAGCCATGGCGTGAGCCATTCCCTGTTGTTCTTCGAGCGGCGCGACGGCGGCGTTGCGGAATAGCTCACGACGATACCCCTGCAGATTTCTTCGGATTGCGGCCGGACGCAGGACCTTTCGGTCGCTGCGCCCGGTTTCCTGGGAGGAAGCGCTACTTGTAGACGCGGGTGCGGATCTTCTCGAGCCGCGCCAGGATGGCGTCGATCTTGTCCGGCTTGACCATGAACTCCTGGAAGCCTTCCATGCCGGCCTTTGCCATTTCGGCATTGGCGTCGCGGTCATAGAACTGCGCAAGACCCTGGGCGCCCGATAGCATCGTGAAGCCGGCTTCGAGGAAGACGTCCTTAGGCTTTTCAGCCTGATTGTTGACGGGCAGCTGGCCAAGCGTGGCGTTCATCGTCGACTGTGCCTGGGCCGAGCCGACGTAAGCCAGGAATTTCTTGGCGTCTTCCTTGTTCTTCGCCTTGGCCGGAATGTGGAACGTATCGGTCGGCGCTTCTTCGGCCCTCGGCAGGCCGGGGGTGATTTCAGGGAAGGGAAGGAAGCCGATCTGCTCTTCCTTCAGACCGCCGTCCTTCATCGTGGCGACGGCGAAATTGCCCATCAGATACATGGCGGCCTTGCCCTGGACGAGCTGCGGGACTGCGTCCTGCCAGTCGATCGCCGCATGGTTCTCGATGAAGTAGCCGGGCTTGACGAGCTCGGCCCATTTCTCGAACACGGCCTTTACCTTTGGATCGGTGTAAGGAACCTTGCCGGCCGTAAGGTCCATGTGGAACTGGTAGCCGTTGACGCGAAGATTGAGATAGTCGAACCAGCCGCCGGTCGGCCAGAGCGCCTTGGTGCCGATCGTGAAGGGCGTGATCCCCGTAGCCTTGAGCTTGGCGCTCGCGGCGATCAACTCGGCCCAGTTCTTTGGCGGGGTAATGCCCTTTTCGGCAAAGATGTCCTTACGGTAATAGATGCCCCACTGGTAGTAGGTATAGGGCATGCCCCACTTCTTGCCGTCGATCGTCATCGACGGTACGGCAGCCTTCATCTGCTGATCGTAGCCATTGGCCGCCCAGACATCGCTCACATCGGCAAACAGTCCCGCCTTAACGAAGGGCTCCATGCGGTTGCCGGCATACCAAGCGACGACATCAGGCGCGTCCGCGGTCAGGAAGTTGCGGATGGCGGCCTTGTAGCCTTCATGGTCAAAGTTGTTCCACTTCACCTTGATGTCGGGGTTGGCCTTCTCGAAGGCGGCAATAAGATCGCCCATCGCCTTTTTCGGCACGGGATCCGAATGGTCTGAATTGACTGTGATTTCGCCCGCGAAAACCGATGGCGCAATCAGAAAAGTCGACAATGCGAGGCCAAGCAGCCTCTTTCTTAGAACGGTCATGTGTTCCTCCCTTGTGACCATCGGTAACCGGATGAAGTCCTAGATTTCAGCCTTACCGATCGAGCTCCTCCAGCCCGTCTTGATGTTCCGCCACAAACCCGTAGAGTTCCACCGTATTTCAGGGAATGTTTTCCGGGATCCTAAGATGGATAAGGCCGCATCAACCATTTCACAGGACGGATCGGTTCCGGCACATCCCGATCTCGATCCGCGGCACCCGCTTGTCGTGTTTGGAGACCATCGGTTCTGCGCCGGCGAAACTCTTGTCGTGCAGCGGATGGCAGGCCCGCATATGCACAGTCAGATCGAACTGAATTTTCTTACCCAGGGCCAGATGACCTACTGGTTCGACGGGCGGGAACTGACGATCGGCGCGGGTCGTCTCTGCCTTTTCTGGGGCATGGTTCCGCATCAGGTGACGGAGATCGAAAAAGGTACGCGGTTTGTCTGTCTCTATGTTCCCATGTCCGTTTTTCTTGGTCTTGCCACTCTCAGCCGGTTCCGGGATGCCGTCTTCCGTGGTGCGGTCATCGAAGCGACCGTTATCAGGCCTTTCGATGAGGACGTCTTTCTCAGATGGCGCGAGGAACTCTTGCAGGGTGACGAGGGACTGGCAGAGATCGTCCGAACCGAGCTCACGGCCCGGGTTTTGAGGATCGAACGGGAAGGTTGGCGGGATCTGCGCGAACACGCCCCTGCCATTGCCGGCCTCTCATCCAGTGACAGCGGGCGCGCCGGTCATGTGGAGCAGATGTTGCGCTTCATTGCCGAACACGCCCTCGGCGATATTTCCGTCGATCACGTGGCGCGGGATGTGGGACTTCATCCAAATTATGCCATGAGCCTGTTCAAGCGGGCGGTCGGCCAGACGATGAACCAGGCGATTGCCCGCCACCGGCTGGACACGGCTCGCTCGCTTTTGATCTCGACAGACATGTCGATCACGAATGTCGCCTTCGAATCCGGCTTCGGCTCGGTCTCGCGCTTCTACGAAGCTTTCACCGACCGCTTCGCCGACCGGCCATCCGCGTTTCGCCGCAGGATGCAGGCAAATGCGCGACGCGACTGACACTGCTTGATGACCAGCCGTTCTGGTTGAACGTCCGATTTCAAGTTGAATAGAGCCTTCGCAGGCAATTCCTGCAAGCCGCGCTGAGCAGCGGCCCTAACGTGGTCGTGCACGTCGATTGAGGTTGAGTTTGCATTCTGGGCGATACCTCCGTACATCGCGCAGACACAACCGCTAAGCCCTGTAGGAGTATAATTTTGCCGGAGTTCGAACAGACCCTGGGAGCGGGTACGCTCATATCCATTGCGGCTGGCGCCGTTGCGCTGCTGCTGGTTCTTATCATCCAGTTTCGCATCCACGCTTTTGTCTCGCTCATTCTCGTCAGTTTCCTGACCGCGCTCGTGACGGGAATTCCGGCGGGGAATATCCTCACCACCCTCACGTCCGCATTTGGCTCGACCCTCGGGGGCGTTGCTTTGCTTGTCGGCCTTGGCGCCATGCTGGGTCGCTTGCTGGAAGTATCGGGTGGTGCGCAGGCTCTTGCGGATGACCTCGTCCGCCGATTTGGCGAAAAACGTGCACCGCTGGCGTTGGGCATCGCGTCGCTGTTCTTCGGCTTCCCGATCTTCTTCGATGCAGGCCTCGTCGTCATGCTTCCGGTGATGTTCACGGTAGGGCGTCGCCTTGGCGGAAGCCTTCTTCTCTACGGCATCCCGGTCGCGACCGCGTTCTCGTGCATGCACGTTTTCGTGCCGCCGCATCCCGGGCCTGTCGCCGCAGCCGAACTGCTGGGCGCCGACGTCGGACTTCTGATCATCGTCGGTCTGTTGGTCGCCATCCCGACCTGGGTCGTTGCGGGCCATTTTTTCGGAAGCTGGATCGGCAAACGCATCTACCTGCCGGTGCCCGACAACGTCACTGATGAGCAATCCTCCGACGACGATAGAATCTCCCTGCCGAGCCCTGGCCTCGTCGTGGCACTTCTTCTTTTGCCGCTCGTTCTCATCTTCATGAATACCGGCCTCGACTTCGCGCGCGCACAGGAATGGGTCAGCAAGGATGCCAGCTGGTTCCAGCTTGCCCGCACCGTAGGCTCTACTCCAATCGCACTTCTGATTTCGGTTCTCGTCGCCGGCTACGTTCTTGGGCCAATGCGCGGTCGCGATCCGATCAAGGTGGAGCGCATCGTTGACTCTGCTCTTGGACCTGTCTGCTCTGTTATCCTGATCACCGGCGCGGGCGGCATGTTTGGCGGCGTTCTGCGTGCTTCTGGGATCGGCAATGCTTTGTCGGATGTGCTTGCCGATATCGGTATGCCCATACTG
>Ga0213835_100433_pt1 | contig 41065 bp, 34 predicted proteins | sample SWPATP01_FD_160576 | JGI IMG/M metagenome (GOLD analysis project Ga0213835, IMG submission 160576) | Coastal seawater microbial communities from Marineland, Florida, United States - SWPA TP0 #1 | ecosystem: Environmental > Aquatic > Marine > Coastal | place: USA: Florida | collected 2016-08-05
GAAACAGCCCCACCAAAAACATTTAACTTGTCATTGTCCAGATTCAATTGGCGCTGATTAGCAATAGCTACGGCCGAGAAGGCCTCGTTGATTTCGTAGAAATCTATATCATTTTCTTGTAATCCGGCATTTTTGATGGCCTTAGGAATGGCCAAGGCAGGAGCAGTGGTAAACCAAAGTGGATCCTGTGCTGCATCAGCAAAACCTTTGATCTTAGCGACTGGGGTTAGGCCAAGTTCCTGAACTTTCTCCTTGCTGGCCAAAACAAGTGCTGAAGCACCATCATTCATGGTGGAAGCGTTGGCCGCCGTCACCGTACCATCTTTTTCAAAAACTGGTCTCAGGCTTGGGATTTTTTCAAATACAACGTTTTTGAATTCTTCATCTTCATCGATGGTGGTTACTTCTCCCTTTCTTCCGGTAATTTCTACAGGCACCACCTCATCTTTAAATACCCCTGATTTCCAGGCAAAGGCAGACCTGTTATAGGATTGGATGGCATATTTGTCCTGATCCTCTCTGCTGATATTCATTTCCCTGGCGGTATTGTCTGCACAATTTCCCATAGGGAACTTATAGTAAACTTCAAACAAGCCATCCTTTACCAAACCGTCTACCAGTTCTGCATTGCCATATTTGTATCCAAATCGTGCTTTGGGAACATAATAGGGTACATTGGACATGCTTTCCATACCTCCGGCCACCACCAGGTCATTTTGACCTGTCATGATGGATTGGGCAGCAAACATGACGGCTTTCATACCTGAGGAGCAAACCTTATTAATGGTTGTACAAGGTACATTGTACCCTATTCCAGCTCCGATGGCCGCCTGTCTCGCAGGTGCTTGCCCCAAGTTGGCTGAAATGACATTGCCCATCATCACCTCTTCCACTTCTTTTGGATCTACACCTGCTTTATTTAAAGCCCCCTTGATGGCAATACTGCCTAATTCTACAGCGGTCAAACCGGAAAGTTTGCCTCCAAAACTTCCCAATGGGGTTCTTACGGCGGAAACGATATATACTTCTTTCATTTGGGTTTATATTTTATGTGATCAATAAAATTCCTGCTCTTGCTTGATAGAAAAGTCTTAGTCAATTCAATTTACCACTCAGGCAATCCGCGATCAGGACGCTTGGTAGGTTTCTTCCTGTTTTGTTGGATATAACGCAATTCTGCAGCGTTCATGGCTTCCAGAATTTGGGCTGCTTGCTCTGGGGTCAGGTTCATTTCCTCCAGTTTTTCCTTCATTCTTTCCATGGCCTGTTCCCGGTCACTTAAGTCAGATTCCAGGTCAGAGGGTTCATCTGATGGCTCTTCCTGTTGGGATTTTTCTCCCGACTTATCATCTTTTTTCTCGGATTCAGAAGCTTCATCTTCATCAGTCTGTTCATCCCCTTCACCATCTTTTTTCTCTTGACTCTGTTGCTGCTGGTCCTGGTCTTTATCCTGATCCTGCTGGTCTTGGTCTTGGTCCTGATCTTCTCCCTGGTCGTCTTGTTGCTCCTGTCTGTCCGGGTTTTCTTCCAGCCATCTGCTCAGCAATTCATAATTGTACCTGGCCTGTTCATTATCCGGGTTCTTGATCAAAGAAAATTTAAATGCTGCCAAAGCTTCCTGAAATTGGTTTTGCTGTGCCAAAAGGATCCCATTTTGATTGGATGCAAAAGAAGCAATGAGTTTATCCGAAGAACTTTGAAGTTGCTGGTAAGTACGCTGTGCTTCCTCCATTTGGCCATTGTAATGGTAACTCAGGGCCAGGTTAAAATTAGAGGCGGGGGTACTGATGCCGAAATCCGACAATAAGGTCTGGTGATGGGCGACAGACTGTTCATAATCCGTCAAGGCATAGCTTTTAGCAGCCTCTTTGATGGCCCTGTTTCTTTTGCCAATATCCGTCCAAGAGGAGGGAATCAACAGGAGTAAGGAAAATATGATTCGAAATACCATCATCAATTCTATAGACGCGATTACAATTTAATAGTTTTTAGAGGAAGTATCATATCCACTACTGCCAAAGCCAGGGCGATTAATAGGAAATAGAAATATTTGTTGGCTGAGGCTTCAATCATCCTGGATCCTGTGACAGTTCCTTCTACTCTTTCAATGGCCAACATGAGGTCTTGAATTTCCTGCACTTGATCTGATAGCTCAAAATATTGACCGTCTGTTTGAGCGGCAATTAATCTCATATTAGCAGGTTCAAGGCGGGTAACGGCAGGTTGGTTGGTTCTGGGATCAATGATAAAACCATTGCCCCTGGGAATGGTACTGCCTTGTTCTGTGCCAACACCCACCGTAAATACCCTGATGCCTGCTTCATTTAATTTGGCTGTAAGATCTCTGAAATTATCAGCAAAATCCTCGCCATCTGAAATGAGAATCAGTGAACGTGATTTTACTTCATTGGTTTCTTCTGCTTCGAATTTACTCAACGCCATAGCCAAAGGGGCACTGATGTCCGTTCCCTGACTGGGCACCAAACCTGTATTGAGTCCATCCAAATGGAGCTGCAAAACATTTTGGTCGAAGGTAAGGGGACATTGAATAAAGGCTTCAGAGCTGAAAATGATCAGACCAATCCGGTCTCCTGCAAAGCGTTTAACCAGATTTTTCAGCTCAAACTTTATCCTTTGTAACCTGCTTGGACCAATATCGGTCGCATTCATGGATTGAGAGAGGTCTATGGCAATGAAAATATCCCGCCCCTCTTCTTTGATTTCCTTTAAAGAGGTTCCAACAGAGGGTCCCGCCAAAGCGATTAAGAAGAGTGCGAAATAAGAAAATCTAAGTAACATTTTTAAAACTAAACGGTATGCCTTCACGTTCAGTTTTTTGTTGATTCTGTAAAACCTATACATGTAGCCCACATACAGTATGGTAAATACAGCTGCAAGCCAAAATATCAGGTTGAAATCAGGATATGCCCAAATCATGGCCTGAAATTAGGAAATAATGATGAAAAGAAAAGGATTGAGAAAATATTGGTCTAATTTTCAACTTTCAAACTTTGCTTGTTGTTACATCTTGAAAACGATACATACCACATGAGGGTTATACCTTTCCTTTTTTCTTTTTTTCTGGTTTTATTTTATTCTCCGATTTCTGCTCAAGAGCAGGCCTATTTAAAGGGTAAGGTTATGGAGATTCAATCCGAAGAAGCTTTACCTGGAGCCAATGTCTTTTGGGAGAAAGATCCCCAACGGGGCGTTGTGACAGACATTGATGGCAATTTTTCCATTGTCTTAACTGAATTACCCGCTAAGTTGGTGATAAGTTTTATTGGTTTTGAAACCTCTATCAGAATCATTGGACCAAAAGATATGGAGAAATCGCTTCGGTTTTTCCTGAGGCCTGATGAAGTTTCTTTGGAAGAAGTAATTATCAGGGGCCGTCCTGCTGATCAAAACGTGAGGTCACTTGATATGGGAAAATCCACTATCCCCATAGAAACCATCCGAAATATTCCAGCCCTGTTTGGGGAAGTGGATTTATTGAGAAGTCTGCAATTACTGCCAGGTGTACAAACAGCAGGGGAAGGAACCACAGGATTATTTGTAAGGGGTGGATCTGCAGATCAGAATTTGGTGCAGATTGATGGCGCACCTGTTTACAATCCCTCCCATTTTTTTGGTTTTTTTTCGGTTTTTAATCCAGACGCCCTGCAAGGTGTGGACTTTTATAAAGGAAATATACCGGCCAATTTGGGTGGAAGAATTTCTTCTGTCATTGACGTGTCTTTAAAAGAAGGGAATTATCAAAAAGTCCAAGGAGAGGGGGGGATTGGCACCATCAGTTCCAGACTTACTGTGGATGGACCTCTCTTTTCAGAAAACTCCTCTTTTACGGTTTCGGGAAGAAGAACCTATGCGGATGTTTTTTTAAGGCTTTCGAATGATGAAAACCTGCGTAATAATTCCCTTTATTTCTATGATTTGAGCTGAAAGTTCACATTTAAATTAGGAGATAAAGACAAGTTAAGCGTGTCAGGATATTTTGGTTCCGATTACCTAGGGCTGTCCAGGCAGTTTGGTTTTGGCTGGGACAATTGGGTGAATGCTTTGAACTGGACCAGAACCATCAATGATAAAACCTATTTTGACTTAAACGCTTATTACAGTAGGTACAGGTATGAGGTGAACTTTGATGATCCTGATATTGGCTTTTTATGGGACAATACCCTTTCTGAATCAGGGGTAAGGGGCCAATGGAGTTATATTCCTGATAATAAAACCTCTTTAAATTGGGGGTTTCATACCCAATTGTATCAATTCAATCCCGTGCAACTTAATCCTACTCCAGGATCAAACATAGAGCCTATCGCCACCAATCCAAGAAACGGGCTACAGCATAATTTTTTCTTTTCTACTGTAAGGGAAATCAATGATAGGATTAGCGTGGAAGGAGGTTTGCGCTGGGGCTTATATAATCAAATTGGAAGGGGTAAGGTATTTGTATACGAGGACGAAATCCCCAGTCCCACCTCTGTTATTTTGGACAGTTTATCCTTCAATAGGTTGGAAAACATACAGTTTTATCAGGGTTTGGAGCCAAGAATTGCACTCAGATACCTGCTAAGGGATGATTTGTCATTCAAGGCATCTTACAACAGGACATTCCAATATGTTCAGGTGGCTTCCAACAGTTCTGCAGGTTTGCCCATTGACCGGTGGATTCCGGCGGGGGCATTTATACCCCCCATCAGGGGAGATCAGTATTCTGTGGGCTTCTTTAAAAATCTGCAGGACAATATTTGGGAGTTATCCTTGGAAGGATATTATAAGGATTTTAGAAATCTGATTGATTTAAGACAGGGGGCTTCTATTCTTTTTACGGATAATGTAGAAACGGAAATTCTTTCAGGTGATGGGTATGCCTATGGATTGGAGTTTCTATTGAAAAAAAATATAGGAAAAACCACAGGCTGGTTAAGTTACACCTATTCCCGGGTTTGGTGGCAAATCGATGGAATCAGTGGGGATAAAAGGTTTAATCCGCGGTTTGACCGTCCCCACGATGTCACCGTGGTGCTGAACCATGAGTTTTCGAAAAGATGGTCGGCCAATATGACCTTTGTGTACACCACAGGTCAAGCGGTCACTTTTCCAATAGGTTCCTATGAAGTGGACAATCAGCGATTGCCGCTTTATGGGGAACAACGCAATGCAGACCGTTTTCCGGATTACCACAGAATGGATGCCTCTGTCACATGGAAAAATGTGGACCGGGGCCGCAAATGGAGAGGAAGTTGGAATTTCAGTATTTACAACCTTTATGGAAGGAAAAACCCTTTCTCTTATCAGTTTACGGATATTATCAATGATCAGATCAATTTTGATCTGAATTCGGGAGAAGAAATTGTCAGCAGAAGACCAGGGGTGGTCATGACCTACCTGTTTACCTTCTTACCAGCGATTACATACAATTTTGAGTTTTGACATGAAGAGTATTTTATTAGGTATCATAACAGTAGTTTTCTTGGCTTCTTGCCAAGAAGAGGTGTTTTTGGAATTGAACACCGTTGAACCCAGACCTGTCATAGAGGCCATTTGGACGAATGAAGTCATCTTCAACTCTGTACGCTTGAGTCTTTCCAGAGATTTTTACAGCGAGGAATCCACAGAGATCATTTCCAATGCCTCTGTTTTTGTTAGAGATGAAGATACCGGGGATATTTTTCCATTCCGATTTATACAGCAGGGTGGTAGGTACCTGCCCGTAAATAATGCAGTAGGACAGGTTGGAAATAATTACAGTTTGCATGTGGAATGGGAAAATAATGTATATACCTCCTCCGGCATTTTGTTGGATGCCCCAATTTTGGACAGTATTGTGTATAATTTTAGAGACGAAAGACTTTTTAGAGAGCCGGGGTATTATTTGACTTTGTACGGTGATATTCCATTTGAAGACAATAATTATTACCGTTTGCGGGTGGTAAGGAACGATACCCTTTTGAACAACCGAAACGATTATTTGCTGTTTGATGACACATTTGGTACCAGTATTTTGAACAGGGGTTTTGAACTTTCAGGGTTTCCTTTTAGAGCCAATGATCGGGTAAGGCTTGAATTATTTAGGTTGAATAGGGACGCTTTTGATTACCTTAATCAATTGGTTGGATTGCTTTTCAACGATGGAGGACTGTTTAGTCCGCCTCCACAAAACCCTGCCTCCAATATCCGACACGTGTCCGGAGAGGATCCTCCATTGGGCTACTTCAAAGTAAGTCCTGTCAGGACAGCCACTATCGTGGTAGCTCCTGATGGATGAATTTAGAAAAATAGGTTTAGACCATTTACAATTGCTTACCTTTGCCCCATGATTGATTTTGACATGAAAGGCAAAGTAGCGGTGACCTGTAAGGACCGATTTGCCCCTTATTTAGAGCAAGAGCTTTTGGCTTTGGGTTTCCGGCCAAAGTCAATTGCCCGAACCCATATAGAGCTTTACGCTTCCCTCAATGACTGTATTGACATGAATCTTCATCTTAGGACTGCCAGTCATGTCCTTTATGAGATTAAGTCTTTTTACCTGCACAAAGCAGATGATATTTATCGTAGGATAAAAGCATTCCCTTGGGAGGAATACTTGGATCAGGACACTTATTTTTCAGTAGTTTCTCATGTAGACAATGAAACGGCCAACAATCCTTTATTTGTCAATGTGCGGGTAAAGGATGCCATTGTAGACCGTTTCCGTGAAAAGTTCGGAAGAAGACCGGATACCGGTTCTGCTAAAGATGGAGCTGTGATCCAGCTTTTTTGGAAAGAAACTCAAGCTTCTATATACATCAATACCTCTGGGGAAACCCTTGCCAAACATGGCTATAGAAAAATCCCAGGACATGCGCCTATGTTGGAGGCTTTGGCTTCTGCGACCATTTTGGCCAGTGATTGGGATGGGAGAAGTCCATTTGTCAATCCCATGTGTGGTTCCGGAACGTTGGCCATTGAGGCAGCATTGATGGCCACGGGAAGGTATCCGGGGCTTTTCAGGGACAATTATGCTTTCATGTATGTGAAAGGATATGATGAGGCCGTCTACCAAAAAATCCGCAGCAAAATGGAAAATAAGATCATGGATGTGCCAGGATTAAGAATTATAGCCTCGGATATTAGCGAGCAGGCGGTACTTTTTGCCAAAGAGAATGCCGGTATAGCAGGGGTGGAAGAGCTGATTGAGTTTGAGGTCTGCGATTTTGAGGATACTACTGTACCCGAAAATGATAATGGTGTAGTGTTTTTTAATCCTGAATATGGAGAAAGATTGGGAGAAGAAGGTGGATTGGGAGAAACTTACAAGAGAATGGGAGATTTTATGAAGCAAAAATGTGCCGGATATCATGGATTTATCTTTACAGGAAACATGGTTTTGGCCAAAAGGGTAGGGCTCAGGACATCAAGAAGAATAGAATTTTACAATGGGACTATTGATTGTCGCTTGTTGAAATATGAGCTGTTCAAAGGTTCCAGATAAAAAGAGGCTGTCTCATAAATAGGGACAGCCTCTTTTTTATTTGGACAGGTATCTGAATCAAATTTCATATAGCCAAATCTCAGGGTCTTCATTTGACTTATGATACAACCTCTTTTTTAGTTTATTTTTCCGTGTAAGGCATCCATTTTTTGTTTTAAATCCAGAATGGCCGCACTGTAACGCTCATCCCATTCCGCCAACCTTTCGGTGGATTTGATTTCAACTTCATATTGAATGCCGGGAAGTACCCAAGAGGCATAACCGCTAAATGGGTCAGTTGATGCATAAAGTGAACGGTACCAATTTCCGAAATACATGCCTTTGGGATCAATAAAGCTCTTTTCAAAGGTAAGTAGGTCTCTATTGAGTTCTCTGGCTTTTCTGCTATCAGGGGAGCTTTTCTCCAACATGCTTGCAATGGCTACCTCCAATCGATCAGCGCTTTCTTTCAAAGAGGCAATGGCATTTCTTGATTTTTCAAATCCTGCGAATTCTTTGTGAAAATCTTTTACCTGTTTTTCTGCATTGTCAAAATGCAAGCTTAAGTCTTTGGCATAACGGGTGAGTTGATAGGGAATCAGGTCTGCATTGGCCAATCTAAGTGCAATGATACCAACCAACTGTTCTACTGTTCCTCCCATTTTAAAGCTTGGGTCGGCAAACTTTTCGTAGAAGTACATGTCGTCGTAGTTGGTATGATAAAGGGATGGCCCTCCGGCACCCCCATTAATAGAAGGCACACCCACATGCATGTAGAAGGCAATATGGTCAGAACCGCCCCCTAAGTTCCCTATGTTGGGTTCTTCGCTTTGTCCTGCCCATGTTTCATAAACAGTTTTATCTGAATCAGGATACATCACTTCTTTGGCTGCATCTATAATAATTTGTTTGAGGGTGGGGGATGCGGATGCACCAAAATTCCTTCCACCTACTGCTGCATCCAAATTGATGTATGCTACCGCTTTGGCATTGAGTTCATCCCGGAGTTGCTCTACCCATTCTGTGGAACCAATTACCCCATGCTCTTCTGCATCCCAATGGGCTATCATAATGGATCTGCCAGGTTTGATGCCTTCTTGGGCCAGTTTGCCTAAAGTCTCGGTCATACTCAGTAGCATGGCGGTACCTGAGTTGGGATCTGTTGAACCAAATGACCAAGCATCAAAATGGCAACCCAATATTACCCATTCGTCTGGGTGGGTGGCCCCTTTCAGCGTTCCCACGACATTGTTTGCCCTGACAAAACCCTGTTCCTGCTCGACTTTAAGTCTGACCAATAAATCTTTGCCTCCTTCCAGTCTATAGGTAAATGGCAAGCCTCCTTGCCATCCTGCAGGAACAGGTTTGCCGTTCATTCTGCTTAAAATTTCCTGAGCGGAACCGTAGGAGATGGGGGTAACAGGAATACTGTGTAAGCCCTTAACATCTTTAGGGTCCAATCTTTTTACTTTTGTTTTGCCATCTAAGGGCAAGGCTGGCTCAAAAGGGGTTAGCGCATCACCCGTCCAATCCACGGTCAGCAGGGAACCCCTTTGTATGGAGTTGTCATTGAATAAAAATCCTTCCGGATAAACAGGTCCTCTTACATATCCGGCATCTGCTGGGTCTGTAAATATGATCAGACCTGCAGCACCATATTGTTCGGCAAATTTTGCTTTATAACCTCTGAAGTTTCCACCATATCGGGCCAAGACAATTTTACCCGTAATATCTATTCCCAGTGCTTCCAGTTTTTCAAAATCTGCTTTGGTGCCATAATTGGCATAGACCACTTCTGCAGTAACATCACCACTACCGGAAAAGGCATTCCAGCCTTTTTTTAACTCGGGGTGTCTGGAATATGGGTTGTCATCTACGATATACTCTTGCTGGTTCAGCGGTTTGCGGATCGGGTAAACCAATTCAATCAAAGACTCTCCCTGTCCCTTGGTCAGGTAGACATCATAGGGATATACCTGAACATCCCATCCTGCATTTTTCATGGCTTCCACCATGTAATCTTTTACCTTTTCATTGGCTGCGCTTCCAGCAGGGTGGGGGTGGGCCGTGATTGTGCCAAGGTGGGTTTTAAATCTGCTGAAATCTACCGATTCTTTGAATTTTTTTTCTACCTCCAGTTGCTTGCTTGCTCCAGCCTTTGAAAAGCCTTCTAGAGTTTGGGCGTCAAGTTGAAAAGCAGCAGCAAATGCAAAAGTTAAAGTCAGTAAAATATATTTCTTCATAATGTTTATTTGTTGATTACGCTATCAACACAAATATATTTAAAGTGGTGTTTTGTGGCACATATTATTTTTTAGTGGTTGATATTTGGTTTGTGCAGTAGCTTTCTTGGAAATGAATTGCTTTAATGGGCTACATTTCTATTTTTGGAGATGGTTAGGAAAAAGGAATGCAGGGTACTTTATCGGGATTTTGATTAAAAATCGTATTATTATGTCCTATTCACATGTTGATAAGGGGTGAGGGAATCACTTAATGGATAAATTTGTTAAATGTCCAATACAATTCCAAAAATGACCGTAAAGGTACTGGTCGATTATTCTCAAATTGGCACTATGGGTAAAGGTCAGTTGGAGGTTTTGTTAAAATTGTTAGAGAAGATATGCTGAAGGAAAATAGTAAAGAGCTGGAGAAAGATAGTCTTGAATTAGTCCCCCAGATGACCTTGGACTGTGTGATTTTTGGTTTTCATGACAGTTCCTTAAAAGTTTTGCTTTTGAAATGGAAGGGTACGGAGTTTTACAGTTTGGCTGGAGGTACCGTGAGGCAGTCTGAGTCTCTTGATAAGGCAGCTGAAAGAGTTTTGATGGAAAGGACCGGCTTAGATAAAATTTTTCTAAGGCAGTTCCATACTTTTGGAAATGTGGAGCGCTATGACAGGGAGAAAATCAAGAAAATGTTGGCCCATTTGATTGACCCGGATTTGTGGTATGAAAGGGCGATTTCTGTTGGCTACTATGCTTTGGTAGACTATATGAAGGTTTTTCCAAATCCAGATGCCTTGTCCGATGCCTGTGAGTGGTGGGATTTGAATGAAGTTCCAGCCTTGTTGTTTGATCATGATGAAATTCTGGTCAAGGCCTTACATGCTTTGCGATTGGAATTGAGTTTTCAACCCATTGGGCTCAATCTTTTGCCGGAGAAATTTACCATGCCGGATATGATGAGAATGTATGAGGCAATACTCGACAAAAAAATAGATCCTAGGAATTTCCAGAAGAAGATTTTGAAGTCTGGAATAGTAATAAAGTTGAATGAGGTCAAAAGGGGTGTTGCCCACAAATCCCCCTTTCTCTATAAGTTTGACCCTGAAAAGTACGAGGAAGTACTAAAGGAAGGGGGCTTGTTTTTTATATAAAAAAAGAGGTCATCATAACCTCTTTTGTGCGCACGAGAAGATTCGAACTTCCACACCCGAAGGCGCTGCCGCCTGAAGACAGTGCGTCTACCAATTTCGCCACGTGCGCTGATAAGCTTCATTCCATGTAGTCGGGGTGACTGGATTCGAACCTACGACCTTCTCGACGTCCGTCGGGACGCGATAACCGGGCTACGCTACACCCCGAAATTCAATTTCGATAGGGCAAAAGTAGGGGTAGTATAAGGAAAGAACAAGCAGGCTGAAGCAAGTACTTTTAAATTTCTCCATGACTCTATCAATCCCTTCATAATCAGGAGCAATAATTTTTTAAAACGGTTATGATTCCCGTTTTTTCAGGAATTAAGCCTTAGTTTTCACAACTAAAAGCACTTTGGTCCGTAAATCAATAGGAACCCAAATATAATTTCAAGTATAATCTTTACATTAATTAACATGAAGAAAATGATCCAAAAATTAAAAGTTTGTATTTTATTTTTATTTTGTTGTTTCACCTATGCCCAATTAAGTGCGCAGACTCTACCTACCTTCGATTACAAAGAACGGCATTATGTTTCCTTCAGCGGTGGTTATGCTTTTGGAATCAGTCCGGGAGATCAGGGTGGAAATTTTATAGGGCAGGCAATACCTACTAGCCTAACCAGTAACAATCGGGGTACTCTAGGGACTGGCATCCCTTTGAATTTGCGTTTGGGGTACTATTTGACCAATAATATATCTCTGGATCTTGGCGTTCAGTATTTCTCCGGAGCCAGTGCTCAAGTACAAACAGTTATGTTACCGAATAACCTGAACATGATTCAGGCAGAAGCATTTACGGAGCAGTTGCGCATCAATCCAACCATTAGCTTCTATGTTCCTATTATAACAAATACATTGGATGCTTATTCCAGGCTTGGTCTTATGGTTCCAGTAGCAGGGGCTGCATTTATTGATGCCAGAGGTTCTGCTTTGGCCATAGATCCTTCCCCAAACCTTGCAGGAGTAGATTTTGAGAGAACGGAACGTATATCCGGGAACTTTGGCCTTGGTTTTTCAGGGGCTATAGGTCTGGAATACGCTCTGAAACCCAGACTTGGGTTATTTGCAGAAGTGGAGGCCATGCATCTGAATATTACAAGAAATCAGGGAGAATTTACCAATTTTCGTTTTGTAGATTTAGACGGAAATGAGGTGCAGGACTTAAGAGCTGTTTTGCCTACAAGCCAATTAGAGACTAATTATGTGGAAGCCCTTGGCGCAGATTCCAATAATCCATTGACCAATCCTGAAGGTTTCAACCCAAATAATCCCATGGATATGCCCACTTCCACGAGCTTTTACCACCATTTATCTACTCAGATTGGTATAAAGTTCAGATTCTAATGGTAAGACTTGCATTTAACACTTCGTTAATTCGTGTTATATAACTTATTGTTTTCGGTTTATTTAATGTTAAAAGCCCATAGAAGATTAGCTTCTATGGGCTTTTTAAATTTATAAAAGGTAAAAGCTTAATGTTGATGCTTTACTCACTGTATATCACTTCCAGTCTGTTGCCATCAGGATCTAAAGTTTCAAATTCATAATAGCCATCGCCAGTTGTTCTTGGCCCCCTTAATATTTCAAAACCTGCCTTTTGCAATTCCTCGGCCTTTTTATCAACTGCTTCTTTGGATTGGACGGCAAATGCCAAATGAATAATCCCCAGGTGCTGTTTATTCCTTCTGTCATTTTCGTTTTTTGGAATGTCAGGCCTTTGCATCAATTCTAACCTTGTCCCAGTTTCAAAAGAAAGGAAATAGCTTCTAAATCCAGTTTTGGGATTAACATACAATTCATTGGACTGAGCGCCAAAGAAGGTCTCATAATATATTTTTAATTTTCCCAAGTCCTCTGTCCAAATGGCGACATGTTCTAGTTTCATAGAATCATTCATCGTTTAATGCCTGAATTTCCAACTGTAAGATCGGGAATGGATTGCCCATATCATCCAGAGGTTTCCTGTTCACCACTTGGAATCCCATCTTCTTGTAAAAATTGACAGCTTGTTTGTTTTGTTCGTTTACTTCCACTTTGGAAATTCCTTTTTGAATGACCGAAAATCGGGTCAAATGCCTGCCTATGCCCATTCCTCTGAAATCAGGGTGAATAAATAACATTTCTATTTTATCGGTTGATAAACCTAAAAAACCCATCTTAACTCCTTCGGAGTTTTGAAAAATATAAAGGTCAACATGGGAGAAAATTTGTCCCTCAATGATGATCTGACGGATTTCCATGATTTTCTCTTCTGAAAGAAAATCATGGGTAGCTCTGACTGAAGCTTCCCAAATTTCAATTAATTCTGGATAGCAAGAGGGGTCATTGTTTTGGATAATCATGTGCTTAAGATAAATTAGATGCTGGTTGGATTTTTTCAAGACTTTAAAGTCCGATACACTCAAGACGGTGAATGCTACCGATGAGTTCTTGTTTTCATTTAATTAATTAGGAATGAATGTAGGGGATTGCACCTCCTATGGTTCGACTTGGTTTTTTAACCCTTAGTCCAATTCCAGATAACTATACTCCAATCCATTGGCAAGGAATCTGTGAAGCGATGGATTTCTTTGAAACCTACTCTTTGATGAGCCCGGATGGATCTGGGGTTATTGGAAGCTATTTCAGTGATGGCAAAGTCAAATTTCTTCTCGTATGTGGATCGGTAAAATTGGTACAACCGGTCAAAAATTCCATGACCCCTAAAATCTTTACTCACACAAACCTGCCCTACAACCAGGTAATTCCACAAGGATAACTGCTTGCTTTGATATGTTAAATGATCAAATTGTTCAAACATGGGGATCAATACAGGCACATCTTCTTTGGTTTGAGGTGTCATGGCCAAGGCATAGGCCACCACCCTTTCTCCCGATTTGGCAATCACATGGGGAGCAAAATCATTCATTTTTTTCAATACATCCATATCATGCCTTACCGTTACAAATCCATCTTCCAATGATGAGATGGTTTGAAGGTGGTTCTCATCTTGAAGCTTTAGAATTCCATTTAGGTCATCAATAGTGCTTGCGGTTTGAAATGATAAAGATTCCATTTGAATTAGGATTGATTGTTAGAGAAAAGGTAGGAAAAGAATCGGTAAACTTATTTAAATACCAAAGTAAAAACAGTTTGCTCTCCCGGAATGGAGGATACTTCCAGATTGCCTTTATGGAGGTTCATGATTTGCCTGGAAATGGCCAATCCGATACCCGATCCGGATTTTTTGGTGGTATAAAAAGGTACAAATATTTTTTCCAAAGCCTCAGGAACAATACCTTCACCATGGTCAATTACCTGAATAAATGGCCTGGAATGGCTATCCATGCCTGCTTTGAGTAGGATTGTCCTATTGGTAGAATTTCCCATTGCCTCTTTACCATTTTTTATCAAATTGATAAGGATCATTTGGATCAGATCCTGATCTCCTATGACCTCTAAATCAGGAGGGGAGAGCTCGCAAATCAATTGGATATCTGATTTGGAAAGGTCTTCTTTCAACAGCACCCGAATGTTTTCGAATAAAGGTTTGACTGGAAATACTTTCAGTTCAGGCTGGGGAATATTGGTGTAATCCCTGTAAGCATTCACAAAATCCACTAAGCCATTGCTCCTTTTGAATATGGTTTCCAAGCCTTCAGAAAGGTCCATAAAGCTTTCCTTGTCCAATGCCAATTCTCCCTGCTCATTCTCTTTGACATCTTCTTCCAAAATAATGCCCAAGGAGCTGGCCAAACTGGCAATAGGTGTCATTGAATTCATGATTTCATGCCTAAGCACTTTGGTCAGGTTTTGCCAGGCTTCTAATTCGTTTTTTTGTAATTCCGACTTGATGTTCTGGAAAGACAGTAATGTCCAGTTTTGGCCTTCCATTTTAAAGGAAGCCGACTGAACATTCAAATGAAGATCCGAATTGATCCTCATGGAAAAAGACCCTCCCGGTTTAAGGTTCAACACCTCCCTGAGTAAATCTTTGGATAATTTCCCCAGGTCATGTATGTCCTTAAATTGGGGAATTTGAAGCAATTGCTTGGCAGCTCCATTGATTACACCGATTTTGCCTTCACTGTCAAAAGAAATAATTCCGGTATTGATGTGCTGGATCATGATCTGAAGAAAAAGCATCTGCTCTTCTTTCTGGGCACGGGTTTTTTTGAAGGCATCGATCACCTCATTGAAAGACATATTCATTTCTTTAAAAGATGATCCCAAATTGCTGTCTTGAGTAAATGAAGAAGAAAAATCCGAATACCGGATGGATTCCAAAAACCGGCTTATCTTTCTATTGGTGACTGTGACATAAGAGATCAGATTGAAAGAAAGTAAAACCAATACCCAAAGGAATAAAACTCCTTGAAGGACGGATTCATTCTGTAAAAATAAATAGGCACCAAAAATGGCAACAAGTGAAATAAGGATAACCCTGATTAATACCCCTAGGGCAAAAGATTTAAAGCCCATATCTTTCCAGTCTTCTGTACAATGATGACCTGGTCAAGCCCAGCTCTTCAGCAGCACGGGTTATATGTCCATTGTGCTTTTGAAGGGCTTTTCGGATCAGGATTTTTTCCACATCTTCAATGTTCAAATGATCCAAGGAGACCATTTCTTCCTGCTTTTCAGGCATCAGGTGTTTTTGGGTAAAAAGGTCCTCAGGCTGAAGCACACTATGGGTGGTCATGATGACTGCCCTTTCAATGCTGTGCTGTAATTCCCGGATGTTACCAGGCCAATGGTATTTTTGCATCCTTTTGATCAACGCTTCACCGGCTTTCCTGATATCTTTGTTGTACTTTTTGGAATAGAGGTCAATAAAATGGTTGGCCAATAGGGGGATGTCTTCCAACCTTTCCCTCAAAGGAGGTAAAGTCATTTCTATGGTATTAATCCTATAGAGTAAATCCTGTCGGAATTTGTTTTCATATACCATGTTATGTACCGGCATATTGGTAGCGGAAATCAAACGGATATTGACAGGTATGGCCTTGTTGCCACCTACTCTTGTTATTTCACGGTTTTGGAGGGCAGCAAGAAGTTTAGATTGAAGTGCAAGGGGGAGATTGCCAATTTCGTCCAAAAAAAGTGTCCCTTTGTGTGCCTGTTCAAACCTCCCAGCCCGGTCTTCTTTGGCATCGGTAAAGGACCCTTTTTTGTGGCCAAACAATTCACTTTCAAATAAGGTAGAAGTGATGGAGCCTAAATCAACCCCTACAAAAGCTTCCCTATGTCTTTTGGAATTTCTATGAATGGCCCGGGCAATCAATTCTTTTCCGGTTCCGTTTTCGCCAAGAATTAAGACATTTGCATCTGTTGCCGCCACTCTTTCTATTGTTTCAAAGACCTTGATCATGGCGGGGCTTTGACCAATGATGTCTTTGAATTTGCTATCCATGTCTTCAAAAAATTGTTGCTGTTGGTTTTTCAGTTGGTTCACCTCCATTTTGGATTGCCTCAATTGCAGGGCAGCGTTGAGGGTTGCCAAAAGCTTTTCGTTCTCCCAAGGTTTGAGCACAAAATCGGTAGCGCCCTCTTTGATGGCTTTTACAGCGGTATTGACATCTCCATAGGCCGTAATCAAAACTACCACAGCAGATGAGTCTAATTCCAAAATCCTGTCCAACCAATAAAAACCTTCCTGGCCACTACTGACATCTTTGGTGAAGTTCATGTCCAGCATGATCACATCATATTGCTCATTGACCATCAAGATGGGCAAAAGTCCAGGATTACTCTCTGTGTCCACTTGTGCAAAATGCCGCTTTAAAAATATTTTGGCCGCCTTCAACAAATCTTCATTGTCATCTACAATTAGGATTTTACCTGTCTTTTGTTCTTTCATAACTGGTGTAAGTAATTTGCCTCAGATATCACATGATGTACTGAATATTGTCCCAAAACCTGTACCGATTTGCAATAACTTGTATCTGATTTCTGAAAACCATCAATTACCTATCAAAAAGGCAATTTCTAAGCTTTCACTTGTGGATTAAAGATGGGAATTGATCGGCTAAAGTTGCACAGCTTTGTTCGCTGGCGGACGATTTTGTTCGAAAATTCTTTTCAGAAAAGACAGTATTTTGGGAAAATTGACTGATTTCGGCCTTTTTGGAGGTGGCATGTATTTGGCACAAAAGAAATCAGCGAAAAATTGAATTACACCGATAATGGATAGAAAAATCGAAAAAAAGACCTGGACACCTCAACGCATAGCCATGATAGCGGGAGCTGTGCTTCTTATTGGTTTTGTTGTTTATCAATTGGCATTTTCTGATTCCAGGGCTTCTATGAATGTAAATATGGAGCGCATTACCATTGCCACCGTAAGGGAAGGAGAGTTTACAGATTATATCCCTGTAAGTGGTACCATTGAACCTGGTGAAGTTTTCTATTTGGATGCGCTGGAAGGTGGAAATATACAGCAGATTGTAAGGGAGTCCGGAGCCTTTGTCAACAAGGGAGATACCATCCTTTTACTTGCCAATTCCAAGCTGCAATTGGAGGTCATGGAAAGGGAGTCGGGCTTATACTTTCAACTCAATAACCTGAGACAGGTCAGGTTACAATTGGACCAGAATGACCTTAGCCAGCAAGCCCAATTGGCAGAAATCGATTATCAGATCAGTTTGCTGAAACCCCAATATGAAAGGTTCAGGGAATTGCATACCAAAAAGCTGGTTTCAGATAGGGAGTTTGAGGAGGTCAAAGAACAGTACGATTACAATGTAAAGCGAAGAAGACTTACCTATGAGGCCTATAGAAATGATTCCATGTCCCGGGCAGTGCAAAAAAAGCAGCTGGAGGATTCTGAAAGAAGGATGAACCAATCTTTGGACGGCGTGGGCCATATTTTGGATAATTTGGCACTAAGAGCCCCCATTACAGGGCAATTGTCCACCGAGCAGATAGAAGTTGGGCAGTCCATTACCCCGGGACAAAGATTCGGGCAGATAGACATTCTGGATAAATTCAAGGTAAGGGTACAGATAGATGAGTTGTACCTGCCCAGGGTTTACACAGGCTTGAAAGGTACCTTCAATTTTTCAGGTGGCAATTATGAAGTGGAAATATTCAAAATTTATCCCAATGTGACTGCCGGTAGATTTGAAGTGGACATGGCTTTTACAGATGAGGTACCTTCAGGAATAAGAAGAGGGCAAACGGTCAGGATCAGACTGGAATTGGGAGAAAGTCAACAAGCGGTGCTGCTTCCCACTGGAGGTTTTTATAAAGATACAGGAGGGAATTGGGTTTTTGTGGTCAATCAGTCATCTGGAAGAGCTGAGCGAAGAAATATCCGTTTGGGAAGGAAAAATCCTGAATTTTATGAAGTCATTGAAGGCTTGCAGCCAGGAGATAAAGTGATTGTAAGCGGCTATGAGAACTTCGGAAAGAATGAAGTCTTGAACCTTAAATAAGGGGATCCAAATATTGGATCCTTAAACCTGCCAGGTCTCTTTCGGCTTAATGGGTATTTTAAAGCCTTGTTGACCATGAAACCTGGCAGGTTTACTAAATCAAATAAAATCAAAAAAAGAATTAATTTTTCACCAATTGATAGATACTGTATCTGGTCACTTCTTCTTCCACTTCTTCATTGGATTTTTCTTTTATCAGGATTTTTTTATCCGGAAGAGCAAATAAAATCGAACCCTCAGGCAAAGCCAATTCACCTTCCAATTGCTTCTCGTTTTCAAAAATCACCAAGCTTAACTTATCCTCTTGATCCAATATTGAGAATGGCTTTTCTTCTGAATTCCTTGCCTCAAAAACCGCTTGGCTTACGCCCTTATAATAGGTCAGTATCCATGTATTGTCTCCAAGATTCAGTAATTGTCTGTTTCTTCCCGGTAAATTGGCCAGATTTTTTACTCTAGGGTCATCTGGGGCGATTCCAATGGGTAAGGGGCTCGCTTTTTCAAATTGGCTGTGGTAAATAGGTATTTTACGGAGGATCTTAAGATCATCTTTTAAATCATAGACATGGATGGCATCATCCAGGTTTTGCACCAAAAACAATTCATTTCCCTCAATAAAGTAGCTTTTGGCCATGAGGTTGTAATAAATTTGATCTGTCTTTTTGTAGTAGGAATCCTCCTCATAGGGAAGAACAGTTTTTGTTTCTCCGGACTCAGTTTTCAACAAAGTGAAGTTTTGCAAAGTGTCCCTTCCTTCTTCTGTAAAAATCAGGTGATGTGCCGAGAGGAATGTACTTGGTCCCACCAGATACCGGGTATTTCCATTTTCCTCAAAATAGGCAGTTTTTCCAATAGGCGTTATGGCTCTTATGGGTAGGGGTGAGGGTATCCTGAATTCATCAACAATTTCATAGTCAGCATTATAGGTGATAAGCCTAAAAGGAAACTGAAAAACGCGTTTTCCATCTGGGCCAAAACTCAAACCTAAAGGATTCCATGTACCGTAATTATTGGGTCCATCTCCAGTTCTGTTGACTCTTTTTAGGATTTCTCCTTCAGGTGATATTTCCAAAACCTCATTCTGCACTTCCGAGAACCCTAAAAATATCCTTTCCTCTGGACTGAAATCTGTTAAATGAACCTTTGTGAAATTCTCAATTTCAAAGGCATCCACTTTTAGCAAGCCATAACTGCTCAATGCCTCTTTTGATGAGGTGTTTTCCCTCCCACAGGAAATTATAACCAAGCCTGCCAGACAAATTAATAATCTTTTCATAGGTTAACTATTTTTTAAGTAAAGCAATTAACGAAAGGCTTAGAGAAAAAGCAAATTTATGGGTAAGTTGTATTGTATTTGTCCGTGTGCGAACAAAGATGTTCGAAAATTTACCATCATATTAGCAAAAAAGCCCCAAATAATTGATATAAGGCCATTTCTTTTGTGGCATATGTTTGGCCTTAGCCATGAGCAATACAATTTAGCAATTAGACAACATATTATAAACCTATGGAAAATATCATCAAAACTGTTAACCTTAAAAAGCTATACACCACAGAAGAAGTGGAGACTACCGCATTGGACGATATCAATATCGAAATCAAAAAGGGGGAATTTGTGGCCATCATGGGACCTTCAGGATGTGGTAAATCCACACTATTGAATATCATCGGCCTTTTGGACAACCCTGAGGCAGGGCAATATTATTTTTTGGAGCAGGAAGTGGCTAGATATTCCGAAAGACAACGCTCCCAATTGAGAAAGGGAAATATTGGTTTTGTCTTTCAGAGTTTCAATCTGATCGATGAACTGACAGTTTTTGAAAATGTGGAATTGCCATTGTTGTACCTAAAAACTCCATCAGATGAAAGGAAAAGGAGAGTAGAAGAGGTGCTTACCCGAATGAATATCATGCACAGAAGGGACCATTTTCCTCAGCAGCTTTCCGGAGGTCAGCAGCAAAGGGTGGCTATCGCCCGTGCCATCGTGGCGAAGCCTTCGGTGATTTTGGCGGATGAGCCTACTGGAAACCTCGATTCTGCCAATGGGGAAGAGGTAATGCGGCTATTGGAGGAACTGAACAATGAAGGCACTACTATTGTGATGGTGACCCACTCTCCGCATGATGCCAATTATGCGCATAGGATCATCAACCTATTTGATGGTAAAGTGGTGACAGAGAATATCAGGGAGCAGTTTCATATTTAGAAGAGAGAAGCGAGAGATTAGAAGCGAGAATTTAGACGCTAGATACAAGAAAAAAGAAAGATGAAACCTGTTTACTCTATGAACAGAAAAGGAAAACAAGCCAATAAAGAAAACGATAGAGTCATAGAAAAATTACTTCCTTATCATTTTTTGCTAGGATACTTGTTAATTTTTCAAGCCTTTGAAGCAATCTTTACTCAGCCCTTTAGTGCTCAGTATTATCTCATTTGAACCCCTTTCTTTAAGTACCCAAATTGATTATATTGTAAGATGGAAAAGGAAGGCAACAAATCCATGGTCAATGAACCAGATATGAGTTATGGGAACTATTCTTATGCAGACTATTTAACCTGGGATATCGAGGAGATGGTGGAGCTGATCAAAGGTAAGGTCTTCAAAAAAGCCGCGGCTGCACCAAGAAGGGCTCATCAATGGTTGACTGGGAGTCTTTTCAGAGATATGAGTCTATTTTTGAAAGGCAAAAAGTGCCAGGTTTATATAGCCCCTTTTGATGTCAGACTGCCCGTCAAATCCAAAAAAGACGATAAAATCTTCACGGTAGTTCAGCCCGATATCTGTGTGGTATGTGACTTGGAAAAGCTGGATGAAAGGGGCTGTGTAGGCGCACCGGACCTGGTTGTGGAGGTCCTTTCACCCGGTAACAAGCAACTGGAACTCCAACACAAATATGAAGTGTATGAAGAATCTGGGATCAAAGAATACTGGCTCGTGGACCCTGAGAGCCAGACGCTGTTGATCTACACCCTTGTCCAAGGAAAATACCAATCCTCCCGCCTGATGACTTTAGGTGACACTGCCAAATCTGCTGTTATCAAGGGTTTTGCGTTGGACTTGACCGATTATTTTTCTGAGATGAATTGAAGGTGTTTTTATTGTCAATTACAGAAAAAGATCACAATGCCATGTAATCAAAAATGAGCATCTACTTTTAGACCCATACGATAGAAATTCCCTTATTTCTACTATTGTTTAGTATTTAATACTTGATTTTAATTCGACCGTACACGGACGTTATTGTCCGAAAAATAGCTACAGATTTTTTTTAAAGTTTCTTTTTTTAAGAATTAGGGGTATTTGCTATGGCATGGATGTGGTATTAATAATTTAAAAAGTACTAGGAAGGATAGCTGATTCCATTTATTGTACCGCGTAAGAACTCTTAAAAAATATGTTAAAAAACTACTTCAAAATCGCGTTTCGGGGCTTTGCCAAACATAAGTTGACTTTCTTTATCAATTTATTTGGACTGGCTTTGGGTTTATGGGCCACCATTTCCATCGGCTTGTGGGTTAAGAGCGAACTCGGAATGAACCAGTCATTTCCAGAGATCAATCAGGTATATCGGATTATGGAACACCAGCGCTATGGGGCTGATATTTTCACCACCAATTCCACTCCTGGTGTTTTGGCCGCTGCCTTGAAAGAAGAGTTTCCTGAAGTGGAGCGTTCGGCTTGCTATTCTTGGAATGAGACCCAGCTATTTGTAGTAGGAGACACCAGACTTAACTTATCTGGTTTTTATGCTGAACCTGATTACCTTCACATCTTGCAGTATAAATTTTTGCATGGAAGCAGAGACTTGGCTTTAACAGATCCCAATCATATAGTATTGACAGACGAGGCTGCTATCAAATTCTTTGGAAAGACAGATGTAATTGGGGAAACTGTTTTACTTAAGGAAACTGATGGGGAAAATTCTTTTTTAGTTACTGGGGTAGTTGAGCGTAATCCCCAAGAAGTGAGCGGCACTTTTGAATTCATCATTGCTGCTCAATTCTGGTTTGACAAACCATACAATTCATGGTTAAAACATTGGGGAAATAATGGCCCAAGTACTATTGTAAGATTGCATAAAGGGGCAGATGGAAAGGCATTTTCTGATAAAATAGAAGATTTTATTGTGCAAAGAAATGAGGGCAGCAATGTGCAGCTCTTTGCTTATCCCCAAAAGGACCTTTACCTATATGGAAGTTTCAAAGACGGATTACAGCAGGGAGGTAGAATCGAATATGTGAGGCTATTTTCAATTATTGGGCTATTTGTTTTATTGATCGCATGTATCAATTTTATGAACCTTTCCACCGCCAAGTCCCAAAAGCGATCTAAGGAAGTTGGTGTCCGAAAAGTGGTTGGGGCAGAGAAAAAACAATTGGTTTATCAGTTTTTGACAGAATCGATTTTAATCTCATTCATTGCTGGCGCAATGGCCTTATTGTTAGTGGAACTGACCTTACCTATCTTCAATAACCTTACCGGTAAGTCAATGGTCATCCCATACGCCAGTGCGCTGTTTTGGATTCAGTTTTTTATGGTACTGCTTATCACAGGATTTGTAGCGGGAAGCTATCCCGCATTTTATTTATCTGCGACCAAGGTTGTGGCAGTTTTCAGAAATTTCACTAAGTCAGGAGGGGGAGTAGTTGCCGCTAGAAAAGGTCTTGTACTTTTTCAGTTCATATTGGCCACCATGTTGATTTTGGCCACTATCGTGGTTTTTAAGCAAATCAATTTTGCGCTGAATAAGGATTTGGGCTACAATAAGGACCAATTGGTGCAGGTGCAGCTGGAGGGAAGGTTGTTTGACAACTTTGATGTTTTCAAGGAGGAATTGAAGCAGCTTCCACATGTTCAGGCTGTGACCCGTTCAACACATTCTTTTTTGGGAAGGATGTCCAATACAGGAAGTATTACCTGGGAAGGAAAAGACCCTGATTTTACAGCATTGTTTGAAATCATAAGGGTAGATTATGACTTCCTAGAGACAATGGGTTTACAATTGATCAAAGGAGAGGATTATTCAATAGATCGGGCTTCCGATTCCTTGTCAAAAGTCATCATCAATAAAAGGGCCTATGAGCTCCTTTCACAAGATCATTCCGATCCGGTCAGTTTGACCTGGGACGAGGAATTACAGATTCTTGGGGTGGTGGAAGATTTTCATTTCCAGAGTTTCCATCAGGGAATGGAACCTGCTATTATTTTCCTCGACCCTACCTTTGCTTCAAGAGCCTACATCAAAGTTTCTCCGGAGCACATGAGGGAGACATTGGAAGAAATCAAAAAAACAGTGGAGGCTTTTGAGCCATTGTTCCCTTTCCAATATAGCTTTATGGATGACAGTTATGCCAGTATGTATGTAGAAGATATACGCACCCGGGAATTGGCCAAGTATTTCAGCATCCTCACCATTCTGATTTCCTGTTTGGGTCTTTTTGGACTCTCCGCCCATATTGCAGAACAAAAAACCAAGGAGATCGGTATCAGAAAAGTGTTGGGGGCAAGTACCTTATCCATTCTTCATGTGATCAATAAAGAATTTATCATGATTGTTTCCATTTCTGTTTTGATCGGCTCAGCCATTGCCTATTGGTTGATACAGGATTGGTTGGACGGATATGCCTACAGGATTGATTTCGAGTGGTGGTTTATTCCAATGGCCATAGGGGTGATTTTCACCATTGCTTATGTAACGGTTAGTCTGCAGGCCTGGAAAGCTGCCCAGGTGAATCCTTCTACGACCTTAAAAAGTGAGTAATTTTCCTCTTGGATAAAATAGACGGAGCCAAGGGAGGTTTGATGGTATAAATAACCTTCTGTTTTTACCTTTACTTTTTATCTTAAAATTATTTAAATTCAGATATGGAAAAAGGCGAAAGCAAAAATCTGGTCAAAGAGCCTGATCTGAGTTATGGCAACTATACCTATGCCGATTACCTGACATGGGAGATTGAGGAGATGGTGGAGCTTATCAAAGGAAAAGTCTTTAAAAAAGCCGCAGCAGCTCCAAGAAGAATCCACCAATGGTTGACAGGTAATTTATATACTGAAATGAATTTGTTTTTGAAAGGCAAAAAATGCCAAGCTTATATTGCGCCATTTGATGTCAGGCTTCCGGTCAATTCAAAGAAAGATGATAAAATCCACACTGTTGTCCAGCCGGATATCTGTGTGGTTTGTGACATGGAAAAGCTTGATGATAGAGGCTGTATCGGAGCCCCTGACCTTGTGGTGGAAGTCCTTTCCCCAGGAAACAAACAAGTTGAACTCCAGCATAAATATGAGGTCTATGAAGAATCCGGGGTAAAGGAATATTGGCTGGTGGACCCCGAAGGACAGACCCTATTGATTTATACCCTTGTTCATGGCAAGTACCAATCTACCCGGCTGATGACCATCGGCGATACTGCCAAGTCCTCGGTTATCAAGGGATTTGAGTTGGATTTGGAGGAATTCTTTGCTGAGATAAAATAAAATACCCCCAAAGAGGATGGAAATTTTTAGGGATTATTTCCAATACTTGAGGTTCCGCCTCTGGGTGTAGGTAATCCATTCTTTACCGTAGACCAGGTGTTGGTTTCAGAAGAATTTATCCGGTTCAATTGGACCTGTTCCAATATATCCTCAGGTTATTGGTGGACCTTCCTGCAGCTATCATATCCAATTTGCCATCACCGTCCAAATCTGCCATTTGGAGATCCTCACAGGACATGCCGTTTTTATCAATCCAGTATTCCTTGGTTTGGGTAAAGTTGTTATTTTCTGAATAGTACATTTTGATTCCCATTTCTCCGGAATCATTTTTTGCACGCCAGCCAATAACTAATTGTGACCTGCCCTGATTCAAAAAATCAGCGATGAGTAATCCATGTCCCTCTTTGATTTTATCGTCCAATACCAACCTGGACAGGTGTTCCTTTTTAAAATTGCTATTTGAGGAAAGATAAGCCGTTACCATATTTCCATGAATAGGCTCAATACCTCCCAACATCCACCTTCCGGGTGTTAGCTGTCCCATCCTAAGTTCTCCAAAACTTTGGTCTTTGACCAGCCATTCTCCTTTTGAACTTGGTTGCCATTGGTTATTTTGGAAAGTAAAAACTTTGATTCCTTCCTTTCCTCCTATCAGTACCGATTCACCTTCACCCTTGCCAAAATCAACTATTTCGAGGTTATGGGTCATATGCATTTCTGTAGGGACAATCTGATGGTTCCATTCACCGGTCCAGTCTTTGGGAGGTTTGTAAGCAATGATGTTAACCCCATCTCCTTCACCCCCTTTGTTTCCAATTCCATGTAGCGGAACCATGATGAGATGGTATTCACCATTGGATGTTTTTGCCCAGCGCATGCGGTGAACGGTAGGTTCATGGTATAATTCAACAGCTTTCCACTTTTTGGTAGGATCTTCAGGCCGGACCAAATAATGTACCGAGCCTGATTTTTCTTTATCTGAAGTTTCTCCGGGATTCCATTGTGCCCCCACTACGATTTCTACCTTTCCATCCCCATTGATATCTCTTGCTGCGATACAGACATTGTCGTATTCTGTCAGGTTTTCTATCATGACAAAGCGTTTCCAGTCTCCGTTGCGGTACCAAACAAATTCCTTTTTATCTGCCAAAAGAATATCGGGTTTGCCGTCTCCGTCCACATCTCCTATGACAATTCCATATCCTATGGCCACATTGTTATCAATTTCCTGGATTTCAAATTGAGGTTCAACAGAATGCCAGGTGAAAAGAAAAGGCCATAAAATCAATAAATAGTTCATCTGCTGAAATCTGGGTTATAGGTAAATATAATCTTTTTCCCACAGAGACACAAAGTTCACAGAGGTCCACAAAGAGGTATACTTAGCGTTACTTTGTAGACTTTTTGGGATAAATACTTTCCGCTGTGACCAAAAAATAAATATCGCAATCTTTATATTCCCATTCTAGGTACATGATGTACATTTATAAAAAATTTATATAAGAACCAGTTGATACATAATTTTTTATATTTTTAACTTTTTCCAAATCTTAGTTATGAAAAGAAGAAACTTTCTGGCCGGTATTTCATTGGGTTCAGGAGCCTTAGCCCTACATCCATTTCAAACACTAAAAGCAGTTGAGAATTATGCTTTAGGTGAGCTCCATATTTCTGAGAATAGAAAGGTTTACCAGGCTGATATCATCATAGCTGGCGGTGGATTGGGAGGGTTCGCAGCCGCTTTGGCTGCTTTGAGAAACGGTTGTTCTGTAGTCATGACAGAAGAAACGGACTGGATAGGAGGACAAATTACCCAACAGGGAGTTCCACCGGACGAACATCCATGGATTGAAACCCATGGGGCACCGGAATCTTACAGGGCTTTCCGGACGGGAGTAAGAAACTATTACAGGAACAATTACCCATTGACCGATGAAGCTATTTCCAGTGAATTTTTAAATCCTGGTAATGGTGCTGTTTCCCGTCTCTGCCATGAACCCAAAGTGGCTTTGGCCGTTCTTCATGCTTTTTTAGCCCCTTATGAAAGTGCAAGGAAATTGGTTTTATTGACCAACCATAAAATCACTTCAGCTGAAGTAAAAGGAAATAAAGTACAATCCCTGAATGCAGAGTCCTTGCAATCGGGCACAGAAATCCAACTTATTGCTCCCTATTTTGTGGATGCCACTGAACTAGGGGATTTATTGCCATTGACCCAAACAGCTTATGTCACAGGCACGGAGTCAAAAGCACAGACAGGGGAATTACATGCGCCGGAAATAGGGGACCCTGAAAACAACCAATCCTTTACGGTTTGTTATGCCATGGATTATGTCAAAGGGGAAGATTGGACCATTGCCAAGCCTGAACAATATGATTTTTGGAAAAGTTATGTACCGGACCTTAGACAGCCATGGCCTGGACCTATGCTTGGGCTGCATTACTCCAATCCACAAACATTGGAACCCAAAAATCTGGGTTTCCATCCGGAAGGTTTACCAACAGGAGACATGTTGAATCTATGGCTTTATAGAAGGATTTTGGATAAGGGGAATTTCAAAACCGGTTTTTATAAAGGAGATATTACTTTGGTCAACTGGCCACAAAATGACTATATCCCAGGCAATATTGTGGATGTCAGTGAAGATGAATTCCAAAAGCATTTCTATGGAGGAAAGCAATTAAGTTTGTCATTGATGTATTGGTTACAGACTGAAGCCCCTAGACCGGATGGAGGAAAAGGCTGGAAAGGACTTCGCCTCAGAAATGATGTGATGGGTACTGAGGATGGAATGGCCAAATATCCTTATGTGAGGGAATCAAGGAGAATTAAGGCTTTATTTACTGTTTTGGAGGAACATGTGGGGAAAGAACAGCGCGCGCAGGTTTCAGGACTTTCAGGCGATGCCCTAAAAGCGGCTGAATTTTATGACAGTGTGGGTATTGGGTATTACCATATTGACCTACATCCCAGTTCGAAGGGTGACAATTATATCGATTTTCCTTCTCTACCTTTCCAAATACCTTTAGGCGCACTAATACCTCAACAAATGGAAAACCTCATTCCAGCCAATAAAAACATAGGTACCACCCATATCACTAATGGCTGTTACCGGTTACATCCGGTGGAATGGAGCATCGGGGAGGCTGTAGGGATGCTCATTCCCTTTGCTATGTCCCAAAATGTAAGTCCCAAAACGGTCAGGGAAGACCGACAACTCCTGAAGGCATTCCAGGAAATGATCAGGGAACAAGGTGTTGAGACAGCGTGGCCTGAATAAGACTGTTCTTTTTTTATTGTCCGTCTGCGGGCAAAAGTGTACGACATTTTCCATGCCACATGCTTGAAATGGCCGATTTTTAGGCCAATCAAGCGTTTTCCATCATGGCACAATGATAGATATAATAATCTATGGCTATTCAAAGCATTTGCCCTTTGGAAGCTAAACCAACGATTATTGACTATTAAAGATTGAAAAGGCCATGTGGAAGAACTATTTTATCGTTTCTTTAAGAAACCTAAAAAAAAGGAAACTATATGCCGGGATTAACATCCTAGGGCTTACTGTTGCGATTGTAAGCTTTTTAGCCATTGCACTTTTCATTCATCATGAGGCTACTTATGACAGTATGTACAAAGATGCTGATCAGGTGGTCAGGTTTGTCCAAAAATTTTCTATGGGTGGTGAAGAACAGGTGGTTTCCATGACACCTTCTGCTCTTGTTCCTACTGTTATGGAAGAAATAGAAGAAGTGGAGGTAGGAACATTGGTATTCACCTATTCCTCTGTTTTGGTGGACGCTGGAGAAGGAAATCAGGAAGAGGACAATTTTGCTTTTGTTGATGAGAATTTTTTCGAGATTTTTGATTTAAAACTTTTAGCTGGAGGAGAGGGGAAATTGCTTGCTGAACCCAATCAGGTGGTACTGACCGCATCAACTGCAGGGAGGTACTTTCAAAAACCATTTGAGGCGGTGGGACAAACCATCAAAATTGATGGAGCGGATTTCCTGGTGACTGGAATTGTAGCTGATTTCCCAAGCAATAGCCACCTTAATTTTGATTTGCTGGCTTCTTTCATCACCACGAGACACGGTAAAAATCCACAATGGAGTCCTGCCAACTATTATTCCTATGCCAGACTGACCCCTTTGGCGGATCGTGAAGTATTTGCCCAGAAGCTCGATCAAATGGTGGAAAAATATTTTGGTGAAGAAATGAGGAGTTATGGTTTTGAGGTAAAGGTGTTGTTCCAACCTTTGACATCCATTCATTTGGGCTATAACCAGTTAAAAGACATTAAGCCTGCGATGGATATCAAGAATCTCTACATCTTTGGATCGGTCGCCATTCTTTTGATTTTTATCGGTATCATCAATTACGTGAATTTGGCCACAGCCGAGGCCACGGAGAGAAACAAAGAAGTTGGTCTTAGGAAGGTATTGGGGGCAGATAGACCGCAACTTTTTGGACAATTTATCTCTGAATCAATGATTTTGTCTTTCAGTGGCTTAGTTTTCAGCTTGATTATACTCTTTTTATTGAAAGGTTTTTTTGAAGGGTTTTCAGGAGTTCCTTTAATTTTTGATTTGTTGATCAGTCCATTCGGAATTTTGATCCTCTTATTGCTGGTTCTATTGATTGGTTTTTTCTCAGGGTTTTATCCAGCTTTGATTCTGTCAGGAATGGAACCCTTAAAAGCATTGGGTAAAAAAATCACCAACCTTTCATCAGGTGCCTGGCTTAGAAGAAGCCTGGTGGTGTTCCAGTTTTTTGTTTCCATCAGTTTATTACTGGCAACATTTATTGTGAAAAACCAGCTGGATTACATGCAGGAAATCAACCTTGGATATGAGCGGGAGCATGTGGTCGCTTTGAAATACCATTATAATATGGGCGAAAAACTACCAGCCTTCAAAAGCGAACTGGAAAGAACCGGAACTGCACAATCAATGAGTTTGAGTAATGCTCTACCTATTTTTATCCGGTCCGGTTTTTCATTAGCACCAGGAGGGGATAATGACAAGGATTTAATGATTACCGGTTTTGCGGTAGACTATGATATCGTTCAAACGCTGAATTTGAATTTGCTTGCAGGAACTGGTTTTTCAGAAAATGATGTCCACCATACTGCAGCCTATGAGGGCAATGGGGAGTTGAATGTGATTTTAAATGAATCAACCCTCAAAGAGTTGGGGTGGACGGTTGAAGAAAGCATTGGCAGGAAAGTTAATTTTAATGGGGTTTTATCCAATGTTAAAGGAGTGGTACAGGACTTTTACTTCAGTTCCCTGCACCATCAGGTAGGCCCATTGATCATTTTTAAGCAACCACAGGAAGCTTCTTGGATATTGGCCAAACTACCCAAAGGAAATCCTAGAGAAACGATGGCACAATTGGAACAGGTTTGGAAAGGTGTTTATCCTGATAGGCCATTTAATTATCGTTTTCTCGATGAGGAATATGCCAACATGTACCAAACAGAGCAGAATATTTCCCGGATCTTCCAGCTTTTTGCCGGTATTGCGATCTTCATAGCTTGTATGGGACTCTTTGGCCTGGTTTCCTATGTAGCCCTCAGGCGAAGCAAGGAAATCAGTATACGAAAAGTATTGGGTGCAGGTACTGGAGATGTGCTAAAAGTGCTCTCGGCGGATTTCTTTGTCCTTTTAAGCCTCTCTGCATTTCTTTCCATAGGTTTTGGTCTTTGGTTTAGCCAAGAATGGCTATCAGGTTTTGCCTATAAATCAACAGTTTCCCCATTGGTTTATTTGCTTTCAATAGGCTTGGTAAGCTTAATCGCCCTGCTGACCATTGGTTATCGGACGGCAATGGTATTTGTACAGAACCCAATAAAGAACTTGAAGGAAGAATGATAGGGAGAGAAAAGAAGCAAGAAATAAGAAATAAGAGAAAAGAAAGATCAAGTTAAGATTAAGAATGTTCAATTTAAAGCTGGCAAACCAATAGGAATCGTGAAAAAATCAACCATCCAATTAAGAAACTTATACTCTAAGGCATAAAAAAATAATAACCAAAATACGAATACCATGCTATCTAACTACTTGAAAATATTTATAAGGAACCTGAAAAAGAATCCAGCTTACATGTTTATCAATATTTTGGGACTATCAGTAGGTATGGCGGCCAGTATATTGATATTTCTTTTTGTTCAGCATGAGTTGAGTTATGATAAGTACCATGAGAAATCAGACAGGATATACCGTTTGTCACGCTCATTTTTTAACCAAAATGGGGAAGTTAATCTACACCTTGGTCACTTGGCCCCTCCATTTGGCCCATTGTTGAAATCGGATTTTCAACAGGATGTGGAAGAGGTGGTAAGGGTGATGAATACCAAGTTGGTCCTGAAAGAGGAAGAGAACATATTCGAAGAGAACAGATTCTATTTTACTGATCCTGAAATTTTCAATGTTTTTTCATGGAAAATAGTGGATGGAGACCCAAAAGCAGCACTGAATTTTCCTGATGGACTGATCATTTCAGAGAGCATGGCCAAGAAATATTTTGGCAATGCAGATCCTATGGGTAGAACTTTGGAATTAAAAGCAGGTCCGGTATCTGCCAATATGCTTGTAAGAGCGGTAATGGAAGACATTCCCGATAATTCCCACTTTAAGGCAGATTTTTTAGCTTCTATGGAATTGGTTACAGATTTTTATGGTGGCTATGAAGAAATGATGAAGAACTTCGGTTCCAACAATTTCGGTACCTACCTTTTGCTAAGGGAGGGAGCGGATATAGCTACTGTTGAAGCACAGATTCCTGATTTTCTAAACCGCCATATTCAGGTTGGGGCAGATGGTGCCCTGCCATCTACATGGACTGGCCTACACCCTTGGCTGATTACCGATATCCACTTGCATTCCAATTTGGACTCAGAACTGGAACCCAATAGCAGTATTGAATATGTCTACATATACACCGCCATTGCTATTTTCATTTTGCTGATTGCCTGTGTCAATTTTATGAATTTGGCTACAGCCAGGTCTGCAAAAAGAGCATTGGAAGTAGGTTTAAGGAAAGTGTTAGGCGCTGAGAAACAGCTGCTGATAGGTCAGTTTATGAGTGAGACCATTTTGATGACCTTGATGGCTGCAGTTATTGCCCTGCTTTTATCTTGGCTAGTGTTGCCTGTTTTTGGCAATTTCACTGGGAAAGACCTGAGTATGAATTTACTGGAGCACCCTGAATATGTATTGGGTTTGTTGGTCTTGGTCTTTATTGTGGGGATGATTGCAGGGAGCTATCCTTCCCTTTTTCTTTCGGGATTTCAGCCGGTTAAAGTATTGAAGGGTACCTATAAAATTGGCTCTATCCATGAAAAATTCAGATCAGCCTTGGTCATTGGCCAGTTTGCCATTTCCATCATTTTGATAGTAGCTGTCTTGGTGGTAGTCCGTCAGCTGGATTATATGAAGAATAAGGAGTTGGGCTTTGAGAAGGAAAGGATTGTGGTACTTCCTGCGTATGAGGAACTGGTGGACAATTATGAAAATTTAAGACAAAGATACTTACAACACCCCGGAATAGAATCTTTGGCTTTGGGTTCCAGGGTGCCTTCCGGAAGGTTGTTGGATGCTATGGGAACCCGTGCCGAAGTCAATGGGGATCTGACAACGATGGATATCCGGTTGGCAGATATTCATGTTAGCCACAACTTTATGGAGACCTTTGGTATTGAAATGGCTGCAGGACGGGATTTTGATTTTCAATTGGCCTCAGACAGTACCCAGGCATTCTTGCTGAATGAATCTGCTGTCAGGGCCATTGGATGGGCTTCTGCTGAGGCCGCCATAGGCAAAGCGCTACATTATGGACCAAGAAGGGGCTATGTCATCGGAGTGGTCAAGGATTTTCATTTTGAATCTCTTCACCAACCCATCAGTCCCATGGTCTTTATGATTCCGGATACCCGTTTCAATTTGGTGGCCATAAGGTTGAAGAAAGGGTTTGAAGAAGAGGCTATTTCCTATTTGAGCGAGGAATGGATTGCCTTAAAGCCGGATTTTCCCTTCAATTATTTTACCATTGAAGACAGGTTTGAGCAGCAGTATGAAGCAGAAGAAAAAGTAGGAACAGTATTCGGTTTCTTTGCAGGATTGGCCATTCTGATCTCTGTTTTGGGCTTATTCGGCCTTTCGGCCTATGCTACTGAGCAACGTACCAAGGAGATTGGTGTCAGAAAAGTAATGGGTGCCAGTGTCAGTAATATTGTCCTGCTTTTAGGAAAGGATTTTCTCAAGTTGGTGCTTTTCGGCTTCTTAATCGCTGTACCTATTGCTTGGTATGGCATGAATTCCTGGTTGGACAGCTTTGCATACAGCATATCCATATCCTGGTTGGTTTTTGCCTTGGCTGGATTTTTAGCGGCATTTATCGCTGCATTAACGGTAAGTAGCCAATCTATGCGTGCGGCGATGATCAATCCTGTAGATGCTTTTAAGGTGGAGTAGGGGGTATCCTTTGAGGTTTTAAGAACCTCGAAGGATTTTAGAGAAGAGAGAAGCGAGAGACAAGAATTAAGACTCAAGATATTAGAAGTGAGAAGCGAGATCCGAGAAGCAAAGAAGCTAGTAATTACAAGGCTTTGACGAAGCTTCTTTTTGGAAAAGGGAAAATGATATGTGAAGAAAACCAATTATTTATATCACTATAAATTTCTAAGAAAATGTTAACGAATGTTATTTTGTCCATTTTCTTTACCTTAAGATTTTGGACTTTAGATGATCAGGTAAAACCAGAAGTGGGCAATGAGAAGTCAATGCCATTTTATGAAATGCAAGCTAAAATTGACGCTAAATTGGCCAAGGTTGATGTTGCTCTCGAACTCACCCTGCCAATCAGCTTCTTAAATGAAGGAACTTTGTCTTTTCTATTTTCCGGGGCAGCTGAAATTTCAGAACTGTCCGGGAAATTTTTCAAGAATTACCAAGTTGAGGCAGCAGGTCCCGGACTTTCCATCTATCATCTTCAGTTTGATCCAGGATCAGAGGATGAAATTTCCTTGGAAATGAGGTACTCACTTCTAGTTTCTGAGGATCATGAAATCAACCGAATCAGCGAAGATTGGATCGAACTTAACATAGATTCATTTTGGCATCCGGTCTTATTGTCATTTTCCCGTTTTCATTACAAGTTGACTTTAGAGCTTGATAATCAATATTATGTATTAAACGGTGAAAATCTATTGGCTGAAACTGAAAAGTCTAAGTCTTGGGTGATTGAATCCATCTTTCCAAGCCTAGATATATCCTTTTCAGCTGCTAAAGAGTTTTATAAAAAAGAAGGTGAATTTTCGGTGGTCCACAGTACAAGTGAGTCCACAAATCTTGATTCCCTGCTATTTCATTCAGAAAATGCACTTGATTTTCTTCATGAGTACCTGGATAGACCGGAAGATTTCGTCCAAAAAAGGATTGTGGTTGAAACACCCAGAAGCCAGATAGGATACGCAAGGGGGAATTACGTGGTTTTGAGTGATCTTAACAATAAAGGAACGGTAGAGTTATCCAGCTTTCTTGCCCATGAATTTTCCCATTTTTGGTTTTCTAACGCCGACCCACAAAGTCAGGATTACTGGTTAGATGAGTCTTTTGCAGAATTTCTGGCCATGATTTACATTAGAAAATCCCATGGGTTAAATGCCTATCAAAAAGACCTGGAATGGAAACTTGATCGTATCAAGGGAGATTCCATTGCTTTGGATAACTATCAAGGACGTCCCTCACACATTGCCATGTACTACAAGGGACCGGTACTACTCCACCATTTTGAGGAATTTGTTGGCCAAGAACAATTCAGGGAATTGGTGAAGCAAATAGTTGAAAAGAATATTTCCACAAATAAAGACTTGTTGACTTTAATCCGGAATGTTCTTGGTCCCAAGGCCGAAGCTAAAATGAAGGAACTACGGAATATGCCATTCGATTGATGGAGTACTGGGTTATCCGAAGCCTGTGGCTTCTGATTGCTGGTATTAAAGCTTTCAGCTTTTATTGCAAAATTGATAAAATCAATCTTAAAAAATGTCCGACGGTGCAACCATCGGACAATTAAAGGAATCTTCACCCTTATTTCAAAACCAATTACAATTGAAGAATAATTGAAATGCCCAAATACCAGCTAGCTTACGTTACAAAGAATTAAAAATTTAATTCAAGAGTGTTTTATTAAACTCCCTTCCTTTATTTGACTTTTATTTACCTAATAGCAGTAATGGCGGTTTTTCCATGCTTGCTTTCGGTTTGTACGATACCGACACCCGGTGCAAACCATTCTGTAGATTCCATATTTACAGGTATTCCTATTCCCGCCATTCTTACACGCATATTCATCTTACTGGTGATTTTCATGCATTCCCAGCTTCCGGCAGTTGTGGTAACGGTTTCTTTGTCCACTACCTTTCTATCTGTAATTTTCATTTCTATTTCAGCCCTGATGCCACTTGTCACTGCCTCCATGGTCATTTCTCCATCTTCAAGAGTATCTCCAGGTTTCATGTTGGACGGATAGCTTAGTGTAAAATCACCTTTTGACTCTAAATCTTTCATTTGCTCCATTTGTCCAGCAGGTATAAAACTGGCCATATCAATGGTATAGGTGTCACCGCTACAGGTGAATTGAGTGGTAGCTGATGCAGATTCTTTGCCTTTATTATCTGCCATGACCATGGTAATATTGCCTGTACGCTTTCCGCCGCTGCTCCTTACCTCATTGACGGTATAGGTATTGATACCAGTTGTTTTACCTCTCCTGTTATATACTGTCATTTCGATGGTTTTTCCATCTTGGAGAAACAAATAGTGGTCGCAGGATTGGGCTTCAACTATACCACCTATACAAGCCAATAAAACAAAAAGGAAGATTTTTTTCATGTCAATTTTTTTTTAAAATTCAATTGAAATGTTTTCCATTCAATGAAATAATTAAAGATAAAACTTTCATTTACAATTTAATGCATGATAAGACCCCATGCAAGTTAAATGATTATTAAACTTTAGTTAATTGAGGGTATTAGTAGGTGTTCAATCAGAAATTGAAAATTGCTATGGAAGAATTTAAACCAACAAAAAAGCCTTGAGTCAGGATCAAACCTGAGTTATTGGTTGCTCTGATCGCCGTTTTGATCAGTTTTTTGACCCTTTTTGTGTACCTATTCCAGTTTATGGGAAGGTCAGGTAGTGATGGCAGGTGAAAATATCAAACTCTTTAAAAATGATAACGCTAAAACCGTAAAATACTTTTTGGAAATGGTACAAACAAATAGAATTGAATTTGAAATCTGTTATTGCTCTGTTTATGAAGATTGTTGGATTTCATCTGGAATGGAGGTGAAGGCATCTAAATGTAATTGATTTAATTTTTATAATAATAACGATATGTAGAGCAGGTTAAATTTAGCAAGGTATATTGTCCATATTCGGTCAAAATTGTTCGCTTGATTCCTTTTTTTAAAAGCTAAAGTCGCTTAATTTTTATTTTTAGCCGATTTTCATTGGTACGGGAATTGGCAAGTGTAGTTTGTTAAGTTTATTTTGGAAATAAATTGTTAGATGATGCTTAAGAATTACTTCACCATTGCTTTTAGGAACATCCTACGAAACAAAGTCAGGGCCTTGGTTCATGTATTGGGACTTTCCTTGGGGATTGCCATTTGTCTCTTGATTTTTAATTTGGTCTGGCATGCCTATAGTTTTGATAGATTTCACCCTGATTCCGATAGGATTTTCAGAATCAATACCATAGCAGAATGGCAACCAGGAAATTCTTTCCAATCCTCGGCAACCAATGGACCATTGGGAGAGGTGATAGATGAGGAGTTGGCCATATTGGAGTCGAAGGGGAGGTTATACACCATTTATGAAACCATGGTGGAAATACCCGAGGAAAATAAAGTTTTTGGAAGGTCTGATAGGGTAGCCTTTGCTGATCCGGGGTTTTTCCGGATTTTCCCGAGGGATTGGTTGGCAGGAAATCCAATGACAGCCCTTCAAGAACCCAATACCGCAGTCATAACCGAAAGCAGCATGAAGAAATATTTTCCAGGACAGGAAGCCAAGGAGGTTTTGGGGAAAGTCATGCAATGGACAGATGCAGGCGATGTCTACACTGCCCAAATCACCGGTGTGGTGGCCGATTATAACCAAAATACGGACTTTATTTTCAATGATTTTTTGTCCTTCAGCACCATCTCCCATATGGATAAGGAAGATTGGTATGGGCTGCACAGTTGGACCAATCTAAATACGGCCAGTCAGTTATTTGTTAAGATTCAGGAAAGTGGAAGCAAAACTCTTCTGGATGATCAATTAGCTGTTATTGCAAAAAAATACTTACCAGAAGAAGAAGGCAACACTACCTTTATTGGAGAACCTTTAGCCGAGTTGCATTTTAGTGAGAACTATGATGATACGGCTATTTCCAAGGACTTATTGAAAGGATTAATATACATTGGAATCATTATTTTGTTTTTGGCCTGTTTGAATTTCATCAACCTTGAAACTGCCTTGGCCATCAACCGCGCCAAGGAAGTGGGCATAAGAAAGACCTTGGGTTCAGACCGGGGCCAACTTGTATTCCAGTTTTTGAGTGAAACTTTTGTGTTGGTCAGCTTGGCTTCTCTATTTGCTGTTTTCATGGCAGACTTAATTCAGTCGTATTTTAAAGCATACTTTCCAGCAAACTTTCTATTTACCTCCTTCAACACGATAAGCATAGGTTTTTTGGTTGTCAATGCTTTGGTACTCACTGGCCTCACGGGATTATACCCAGCGCTATTTTTATCTAAATATCAACCTCAAAGGGCCTTGAAAGGGGAATTGCTGGAGACCAGAGGTTTTTCAATGGGTGTGTTCCTAAGAAAGAATTTATCCGTACTTCAGTTCGCAGCTTCTATTGCTTTTATCATAATGGTGGCTGTGTTGAGCAGTCAGATGAAGTACATTACTTCCCAACCTTTGGGTTTTTCAAAAGAGGCTGTTTTGTTTACCCAATTACCCTTTATGGGGGATAAGGAGCAAAGAGAACTTTTAGCCGATAGGATCAGAAATGAAAGTTTTGTAGAAGGCGTCAGCCTGAGCGGAAATTTGGTGTCCTCCAATTCCATTTGGACTTCAGATGCTTATGCCATGGTGGATGGGCAGGAACAGCAACTTAATGTCCATGTGATGAACGTAGATTCTGCTTTTGTAACCGTGCATGAAATTCCCATTTTGGCAGGAAAGTCTCTTGGAAAGACAGCTCAGGAAATTGTAGTCAACCGTAATTTTTTAAAAGAATTGGGTGTTGAAGATCCCCATGACCTATTGGGTGCTACCATTCGCTTTGGCAGAGATGAAAATACCATTGTAGGCGTAGTGGATAATTTCAATGCCAGAAGTTTAAGGGAAGCTATCATGCCCATGATTCTCACCAATCGGTCGGACTACCAATATTTGTTGATCGCTAAGATATCCAATCAACAAAACCTGGCCTATGCCAAAGAGCGGTTGGAAATATTGGTCAATGAGGTGTATCCTTTCGAGGAGGCTGGATTTAGTTTTGTGGATGAGGTAGTGGAAGGCTTTTATGAGGATGATAGGAAAATCCAGCGTGTTCTGGGTTTTGCAGCAGGCGTGGCCATCCTGATTTCTATTTTGGGTTTGTTTGGTCTTTCTTCCTTCACTATTGCCCAAAGGACCAAAGAAATCAGTATCAGAAAAGTATTTGGAGCAGGAATTGGACAAATCCTGTTGTTGGTATCCAAGCAATATCTCTGGCTGGTGTTGGTTTCCTTTGTATTGGCAGCATATCCTGCCTATTACCTCAGCGATCTGTGGTTGCAGGAATATACTTATCGTATTGATATGCCATATTTATTATATGTGGCAGTTGGTTTAGGAGTGATGGTACTTGCTCTCCTGGTTGTAGGTTTTCATTCCCTGGGCGTGGCAAGAACGAACCCGGCAGAGGTATTGAAGAGTGAGTGAAGGGAGAATCGGGAGATTAGAAGCGAGATGCGAGCTTGCCTACCTTTGGGTAGGAGACAAGACGCTAGATTCAAGATGCAAGAAACAAGAAGCAAGAAACAAGTTGTTTTGAAGAAGGGTCCAAGCCTGCCTGCATACGGTCAGCTCTTCCTTGGCCGGCAGATAAGCCCGCCTTCTTCGGGCAGGTCAGAAGACTTGAACCATATGGGTTTAAAAAATATTCAACTCAGTTTTTTTAAGATCTGAGATGGTGTCAAGATGGGAAGTACTGTAGAATTAAATTTAAGAAAATTTTTGTCAGAAGTGACGATGCCATCTAATTCATGGTCTAAGCAAATAAAGTAATGAATAGCATCTTCCAAATCATTTTGATTGGATTGCATGGCCTGAATGACATGTTTTCCAATCCATTTCCTTTGGGAATTCTATTTTAGAAGGGGGGAGGCTTTTTACAAAATCTACGAGTCCAATCTTGGTCTTGATTCTTGATTTGGGTTTTAAAATGGCTTCAAAATGCTTCTCAACCAAATTAGACACGCTTATATCATTGTCTTCTGCGTATTTTTTGATTCTCTTTATCGTTTCTTCCTCAATAGTGATATTCAATCTCTTTTTCATATCTATTAAATATACTTCCTAAAATCCGCAGGATTTTAGGTTGGAGATTTGAATCTGCTTGTTTGTGTTCATTTTTGGTCTAGTTTAGGAATTTCTTCCCTTTGATTGAAGTGTATTTATAGGTTTGAGACAATGGATTTTAGGTTTGAGGGTGAAATGGGCGGTTTTTTTCCTCAATTTTCCTGGAAAAAGCATACCTCTCCCCTGTAAATCTTTGTTTTTTGAGCTCCTGAGGTGTTTTTGTCTGAATTTAGTTCAAAATCGGCTTGTAATCCTTGCTCGTGAACAGTTTGAGCACTTCTCTTCTTCCCGTTCTTATCCACTTGGCTGAAACAGTGATAAATCTGAAGATAAACTTCTTGAGCCTGTCGGTAGGCTTAAGCCAATCAACTTTTCTGGAATACTCTCCAATGATATAGGTGTAAAAATTGGCATACATAGCCGTCATAAGCATAAAGGAGGTATTCTCTGCTAGGAACGAACAGGGCAACTTAGACCAGCCAAAGTCATTGTTGAGTACATCAAACAAGCGTTCGCTTGCACCCCGGGCGTTATAAAACCTTACAACAGCTTCATTGGACGATGTATGTTCATTGGTCAGAATAGCCCTGTAAGTAAATGCATCTCCACTGAATACATCTGTCTGCCCGTCTTTACGTCTGATTCTGGTAATGACCAGCCTGTAAGACCTGTCTTTACCGAAAGGTTTGTAGTCGGATATGTCAGTAACTTCCATTTCCTGTACCCCCAAACGTATTTTCTGCCACTTCTCAGGGGCTATACTTCCAAGGATATTATCCAGTTTGGCACATCTGTTTGCCCGTATATAAAAGCTTTCGGTATGTGTTTCCAATGCGCGGAGAACTTCTTCCTGATAGGATGCTGAATCGGCTCTGAACCTTCCGATACGGATATTTTCATTGGTAAGCTGCCCAAACATGCGTGTAAGCGTATCAGCTTGCAAATATTTGGCCTGACTGTTGCCATTTCTGCCCTCTACGTACACAGGAATGGCCTGTGAAAATTCAGGGTGTGCTATGGAAGCTACACCTGGCTGATATCCATAGACGTGTTTATATGTTTTATTTGCATCGTACTTTTCAGTTGGAATGACGGTGTTGTCATAATCGAGGTCGTAAGCAACACCTGACTTGAGTAATCCGGTCTTACAAGCTGATTTTAACAACAAGCTGTTGAGTTTTCCATTGATATTAAATTCATGGCTCACTCCACTGGACGGGTTTATAAATATCTCTGTTTCAACAGCAAGCTCTTTGATTCCCCTTAAAATTGTATCTGCACTGCATACTGAAAATGAAGGGATCTGTTCCAGAGCGTCTCTCAGGTGGACATTGATATCCTCAGTACAATCTCCACCATTAAAGAAAATTGCCATATGATTGGCGAAAATGTCACTGTATGAGAACCCTCCTCTTAAGGCTCTAACCCCCAATTGATTATCAATGAGTTCTGGGAGACCTGAATTTTCGAAAGAGTTAAAAACAAAATTAAAACCTCCGAAAGGTGTGATTTTTTCTGTGGAATTCGTAATTTTCAAACCGCTTATCTAGTTTGAGTGGTATCATCTAAATAAGTGAAAAAAACGAGCCGGAAAAGCCTGAATTGAATAAATTCAGCCACTTTTTCGGCTTTTTTTAAATCCGCCTTGCGGATTTAAGGTA
>Ga0213835_100435_pt1 | contig 40910 bp, 36 predicted proteins | sample SWPATP01_FD_160576 | JGI IMG/M metagenome (GOLD analysis project Ga0213835, IMG submission 160576) | Coastal seawater microbial communities from Marineland, Florida, United States - SWPA TP0 #1 | ecosystem: Environmental > Aquatic > Marine > Coastal | place: USA: Florida | collected 2016-08-05
TCTCTTTGATTGCGCGTAGTACAAACTTGGTGGTTTCGGGGGCATTGAACCCCACTCAACCACCGCTCCTATCCCTCCCCCACCTGCTACGCGAGGATGGGGGTTTCTCGGAGAATTTTTGATGAAAGATAACTATTTTCTGACTAGCAAGGCTGCCCACAGTTATGATACATCGAAGCCAAAGGCTTTTGGGTTTCGGCTATGGTCAATGCGGCGGGGTATGAGTTTACTAGCTACCCCCTTGATCTTAGGGGCGATCGCTGATTTACCGACAATTCCTAAAGCGATCGCCAATGAATTACCAACCTCCCCAACCTCCCCAGAATACCTAGTACAAGCCCAAATCATCCACGTCAACCCCGCCACCGGAACCGATAACGACACGGTAACAGGTTCTCAAGCAGCCCCTTTCCGTACCATCACTTATGCTATGTCCAGGGCTACCCCCGGCACCACTATTAAGTTAGCCCCCGGAACCTACAGCCCAGAGACCGGGGAAGCATTCCCCATTAACATCCAACCAGGAGTTATCCTACTGGGTGATCAATCTAATAATGGTCGGAATGTGTTGATTATTGGTGGGGGTAATTTTGTCAGTCCGAGTCTGGCTCGTCAAAATGTCACCATCAGAACTATGGGAGACCCTCAAATTTTGGGAGTCACCATTACCAACCCCAACACCAGAGGGACTGGGATTTGGGTTGAATCCTCTAACCCGACCATCAGTAACTCAACTTTTGTCAATAGCAAACGGGATGGGGTTTTTATCAGTGCGGAAGGTAACGCCACCATCACTAACAATATTTTTGCCCAAAATGATGGTAATGGTATTTCGGTGGCTCGTTCTGGCGGTGGACTGATTAGGGGGAATCTGTTTCAAAATACTGGTTTTGGGATTTCGATTAATGATGATTCCGCCCCGAAAATTGTGGAAAACCAGATTGTGGACAACCGGGACGGGGTGATGGTTTCCCATACGGCTAAACCGATTTTACGCAATAACTTGATCGAAAATAATCAGCGCGATGGTATTGTGGCGATCGCTACTTCACAACCTAACTTAGGAACAGCAGGGGATCCGGGTCAAAACCTGATCCGCAATAACCAGCGCTACGATGTATATAATGCCACCCGAGGTAACAGCATCTCTGCAGTCGGTAATGAAATCGACGAAAGCCGCATTTATGGAGTGGTTGAATATGTACTGGCCGCTGTCACACCCCCTAACTTGGGTCTGGAAGTTGGCACTATTTCTGACCTACAAGGACATTGGGCTCAGTCCTATATGGAAGCATTAGTCAGCCTAGGGATTATGTCAGGATTTGAGGATGGTTCTTTCCGTCCTGATGAGCCAGTGACCAGGGTACAATTTGCGGCGATCGTCAAAAATGCTTTTACCCCCGCCGCCCAACAATCAGGATCTCAATTCCCTGATGTTCCCAGCAACTTCTGGGGTTATCAAGCCATTCAATCCGCCTATCAAGGTGGGTTTATTTCAGGATTTCCTGACGGTCAGTTTCGACCCAATGACCCCATTACCCGCATTCAAAGCATTGTTGGTTTAGCCCAAGGACTTGGCTACCAGTCGGACAATATTGATATCCTCTCCATCTATCAAGATGCAGCAGAGATTCCAACTTGGGCGCTTCCCTCTGTTGCGGGAGCCACAACCGGAAATTTGGTAGTTAACTATCCTAACCAAAGCCAACTCAACCCCAATCGTGTGGCCACCCGCGCCGATGTAGCCGCATTTGTCTATCAGGCTTTAGTCAACGCCGGGAAAGTTCAGGCGATTAACTCCCCCTATTTGGTGAGTAGCCCTCTCTAGGGGTGGGTTTCACAGTCCCTAGACCTGTCGCAGTTAAAATAGCCAGCTACCCAATTGGATAGCTGGCTTTGGATTTAATATGTTTAGGGTCTTTATCAGAAACAGGAGTTAACAAGTGCTTGAGCGGCTCAACTACGGGCTGATACCTGCCTAAGTTCTTGGTTCCTGCTATCGCTGACCCCAATTGAACGAAAACGGGTATTTATATTTAGGGCCTTTATTTTGGCTGACCCCAATTGAGCTTCTATCATTATTATTACAGGTATCATGACCAAATCTCAAATTTCGTAATATTTTCTTTATTTTTTTGTCAGTTGTTTGCGAAATATATATTTTTGTCTAGGGACATAAAGTTTTGTTACTTAGATTTGGGCGATCGCTGTTCTAGGCGAAATAGCCAAACCATTAAAGCTACCACCCCCACCTGAAGCGCAAAGTTGGGTAAGGCGGTCCCTACATCCCGTCCTGACAGGAGTTGAGCCAAAAAAACCACCGCCCCAATTAATCCAGAGGCGGCGAAGGATACATATATAAACTGTCGCAGTCCTCGATAGGGTGCTTTGGATTCGGCTTTCAGACGCTCATAAAGTTCTGGGTCGAGATTTCTGGGATTAATGCGATCGCTTTTTGACTTAGGCATAGGTAATATAGTTTTGAGTTGATGTCTGTATTCTAGGATTAGGGGTCGAGAGAGATGTCACCATTTCCCCCTCCCATTCAAAACCGTAGGTGATAGTTTCCCATCATAGGGCTCTAGTGGTGCTTCCACATCCCGATAATTGGCATAGACACGAAAAACTTCATGATGTGACGCACGCGCAGATTGCTCCATTGTTAAGGATGCAGCATTGGCGTTGTCTAGCGCCGTTTGATCATCATGACAATTGAGCTTTCACAGCAGCACCTGCCTACCTTAAATTAGAATATATATGGCGTCACAGTTTCCCATTCTTTTAGTGTAAGTCAAGTTCGGGAATTTGTCAATAGTAATTATGATAAATCTGTAATAATTATTAATTGTTAATTGTAGGGGCGCGCCTCCGCTGTCAATTCTCAATTCCTCACGACCATATAATAAACCCGCCCTGCGCCATGGATTAACGGATTGACAATCTGGGTAGGTAAGATTATCATATTTATCATGGGAAATTTCCCAAAAATATCAGCATTAAAAATCGCATCAATTCATTGAGGGGGATACCCAGATGATTGAGTCATGGAATGAGCTAAACCCTGTAGCCGATGATAGCGAATTAATCTCGGTAGCAGAAGGACTGATAACAGTACAGATTTCAACGCCACCAGAGTTCGCCAATACGTGGCTACTGGAAGCCAATGATAGGACTACTGGTGGCAAGGCCATCACCACCGGCCTTGATGGGTCTATTTATATGACAGGTTCTATTAGGGGCGACCTGAATGGAGAAATCAATCAGAGTGGTACTGATAGCTTTATTATCAAATACGAACCCGATGGGACTCTGGTATGGACAAGGCTGTTGGGAGGCAACTATTCTAACTCTTATGGTAATGCCCTCACCACAGGCCTTGATGGGTCTATTTATATGGCGGGCTATACTCAGAGTGACCAGATTGTAGAAATTCCTCGACAGCCATACGAAATTCCCAGCAGTGAAAACGATGTGTTTCTCGCCCGGTATGAACCCGATGGCAGCCAGGTATGGACAACCCGGTTAGCAAGCAATAGGTCGGAAATAGCCCATGCCCTCACCACCGGCCTTGATGGGTCCATTTATGTAGCTGGCTTTACTAGCGGCGACCTAGGTGGGGAAATAAATAATGGTGGCACGGATGCCTTTATCAGCAACTACGAACCCGATGGGACTCTGACACGGACAAGGCTGTTAGGAACCAGTAATTGGGATGGTGCCAGAGCCCTCACCACTGGCTTTGATGGGTCTATTTATATGGCGGGTGAGACTTGGGGCGACCTGAATGGGGAAATTAATCAGAGTGGTGCTGATGGCTTTATTGCCAAATACGAACCCGATGGGACTCTGGTATGGACAAGGTTGTTGGGAAGCAATGGTTGGGGGGCAGCTAATGCCCTCAGCGCCGGCCTTGATGGGTCTATTTATGTCGCTGGTCTAACCGAGGGCGACATCAACGAGGAAATTTTTAATCGTGGCGGGAATGCCTTAATCAGCAAATACGAACCCGAGGATGGGACTCTGGTATGGACAAGGCAGTTGGGAAGCCCTAATGCTGACCAAGCCAATGCCCTGACCACCGGCCTTGATGGGTCTATTTATATGGCGGGTTGGACTCAAGGCAACCTGGCTGGGGAAATGAATCGTGGTTATTCCGATGGCTTTATCGCCAAATACGAAACTGATGGGGCTTTGACATGGATAAGACTGTTAGCAAGCAATGAGTGGGACGGAGTAAATGACCTCAGCACCGGCCTTGATGGGTCTATTTATGTGGCTGGAAATGCCTTTATTCGGATGATAGTTGATGGGACTGCACCAGAAGAACCTGCACCCCCGCCGCCGGAGTTAATGCACCCATTGTTACCTCTCAACGGTGATTATATTCCCATAGCGGGAGACTTTAATGGTTCAGGAATCACAGATATTCTCTGGTATGCTCCCGGTCTTGACCCGGATTATATGTGCTACTTTCATGCAGATGGTAGTTATGGGAGTCGTTTGTTTATGATAAATGGTTATTATATCCCCGTAGCGGGAGACTTTAATGGTTCAGGAATCACAGATATTCTCTGGTATGCTCCCGGTCTTGACCCGGATTTTCTGTGGTACTTTAATCAAGATGGGAACTATGACAGTTTTCAGTTGACGGTTAATGGTCATTATGCCCCATTTCCAGCGGATTTAGAAGTCTTCTAAGGGTTCCCGGTTTAAGAGTTCTCGACGTTGCCGCCATTGGGGGAGATACTCATCCATATAAGCCTGAAAACGGTCATTGTGATAACGTTCTAATAGATGCACTAACTCATGAACTACCACATATTCCAAGCACTCAATCGGTTTTTTCGCCAGTTCTAAATTTAACCAAATCCCGCGCTTAGTTATATTACAACTTCCCCATTTAGTCCGCATTTTCTTAATGCCCCAATAGGTGACATTTTCCCCGATAATGGGTTGCCATTTATTCAGCAATTGTGGTATAATATCCCGGAGTTGTTGGCGATACCATTCGGCTAAAACCAGGGCGCGATTGTCCCGAGAAGTTCCCGGATTAACGAATAGTTGCAATCGGGAAGCATTGAGGATTTTAACTTCATGTTTCCCCCGGCGTTCTATGACTTCTAAGCGGTAGCGTTTACCAAAAATATAATGGCTTTCTCCTGATACCATTTCCCGCTTCGATTGACGGGGTTGGGCGGCAAATTTAGCCCGTTGTTTCTTAATCCAAGATAGGCGGTAAATTATCGCCAGTCGGATATTCTCATCAGTCATTTGATCGGGGGCAGATACCCGCACCCGCCCCTCTGGGGGATAGACGACAATATGCAGATTTTTAATGGATTTCCGAATCACTTGCACGGGAATTTCGGCAATAGTAACCTGGTATTCTGTGGGAGATTTACTGATAGTCATGCTGCTGTTTAATTAACTCTAGCAGTTGGTCTAGGTCTGGGTCTAGTTTAGCATTACTCAGGACAGAATCAACGGCGTTTTTAACTTCTCTTTCTTTGAAACGATTACCAATCCAGCCGTCTTTTTTGGTGGTTTTCACAACTCCATCAATAGCTAAGGCGATCGCCTCATTTTTGCCCAGGTTATCGTAGAGGGAACGGAGGGCGGGCGTATTTAAGCAAGGGGGATAATTCCTCACCGCTGACCCGGTGGGGTCTATCACTTGTCGGGCTAGTTGTTTCACCTGTTCCAAATACTCTTGGTAACTGATAGCTTGCTGGTGACGTTGTGCAATCAAAGCATCCAATAACTCGGACATTTCCTCATAGTATTTGGGGTTAATCGGACTCTGATCTAAGATAATTTTGCGGATGTTATTCTCGATGGTTTCCGCCATGATTTCCTCATCTTTCAACCCTTCCGGGAGGCTATCTAAAGCCTTTAAACCCTGATTTACCATAAGCTGCACCAGTCCCAACTCTTCAAAGTCCGCCACTAGGTTACTGGGTTCAGCCCTGATATAGGTATCCATCAGGTGACGCATAGCCGGTTCATAGATTTTACTGTCGATATAGTCGCCGCTGGCAATTTTCACCTCGTCCCGCATTTTGCTGTATTGGCTAACCTCCTCTTTAATGCTGGCTGCTTCCTGGGGGGTGTATCCCGCCGCTTCCATTTCGTTGGCGAGGTTACTATAGGCACGAATGAGGGCGTTAACGGTTTGATAGAGGGCGACCCGTTGGGGTTCGTTGGTGGTGAGGGCGGTTTTATCCGTGGTGTCGGCGGCGCAAAAATAATGGAGATAGTCGGAAGTGTGACGGGGACGGGGGACGGTTTCACAGAGGGCGCGGACGGCTTCTAGGGCGGTTTCTAGTCGTTCTTGGCCCTTGGAAAGGCGATCGCTCAATAACCCCGCCACGTCCGCCGCCTCGTAGTCCTCAAAAGCCCCGCTAGTGTAATCTGTAACCGCCCCCTCTAATTGCTGGAACAGGTCCTTATAATCCACAATATAGCCATATTCCTTATCCTCTCCATCAAGGCGATTAACCCGACAAATAGCCTGAAATAAGCCATGATCTCGCATCGTTTTGTCAATATAGAGATAAGTCGCCGGGGGTGCATCAAAGCCCGTTAACAGCTTATCCACCACAATTAACAGGCGCATTTGTCCCGGTTCATCAATAAAGCGCCGTTTAACCTCCTGCTCAAATTCCCCCACCCGATACATGGCTTCATCTTCCGGCTGATTAAAATAGTCCGCCAACATACGCCGATAAATCCCATACTGGTGGAGTTTTTCCGTCAGTCCCTCCCCCGTTTCCTCCCCTTTAATATCCGCCGGGGAAGGTTTATAACTGGTGATGATCGCACATTTACCCTTAAAGTCCGTTTGGCTGAGAATTTCGTAGGTTTTGCAGGCTTGATAAATGCTGCTACAGACCAGCATGGCGTTACCCCGTCCGTCCATTAGTCGGGGTTTGGTTTCCATGTCTAGGAGAATATCGTTAACAATTTGTTCCAGGCGAGACTTACTAGAGAGGAGTTTTTGCATCGTCCCCCATTTCTTTTTCAGTTGGGTTTTGGCAAATTCTGACAAGCCGCGAGTTTTCGCCTCAAACCACTGGTCTATTTTCTGGGGACTGGTGAGGGTTTGGTCAATGTCGCGCGCCTCATATCGTAAATCGAGGATAACCCCATCTCTCACCGCTTCGTTAAATTTGTAAGTGTGGATATACCCCCCAAATACTTCGATGCTGCGCTGTTTGTCTTGTTTCAATAGGGGAGTCCCCGTAAACCCGATAAATAGGGCATTCGGGAGCATTTGCTTCATGGCGGTGTGGAGTTTCCCGGACTGGGTGCGGTGACATTCATCCACAAACACAAATAAGTTACCCTTGGGGGAGAAGTTGCTGGGGAGTTGCTGGAGGCTGTTAATAAATTCCTCCGTCGCCTCTTGGGAAGAGTGACCGAATTTGTGAATGAGGGAACACATTAACCAGGGTTGGGTTTGGTTGAGTTTATTCATCAGGTCGGCGCTGCTTTCGGTGCGGTAAATCTCCTCATCGACTCCTTTAAAGATGCTGCTAATCTGTTCGTCGAGTTCCGTGCGATCGCTTATAATTAAAACCCTAGCCTGCCTTTGATGTTCCCGAATCCATTTCGCCAGCCACACCATAGTTAGGCTTTTTCCTGACCCTTGAGTGTGCCAGATAATGCCACCCTCAAGGCGATCGATAAATTCCTGGGCGACTTTAATCCCAAAATATTGGTTATGGCGGCAGGTTTTTTTAATCCCCGCATCAAAGATAATAAAGTCGTGGATGAGTTCCAGCAGGCGGCTTTTTTCACACAGTAGGCTAAGATGCCAATCTAGGAGACTCTCAAAGGCATTAACTCCCGCTTCTTTCCATTCCAAATAATACTTTTCCGAGGTTTCGATAGTGCCGTAGCGGAGTCCTTGGGTATCGTTTCCCGCCATCACTAACTGAAGCGTCGTAAAAAAGGGGCGGATAAATTCCTTTTTTTGATTATCCAGGTTTTGGCGGATACCTTCCGCCACCGAAACCGTGGAACGTTTGAGTTCCAGAACCGCCACAGCAATACCATTAATATAGACCACAATATCCGGGCGTTTCCTATGGTTGCCTTTTATCGTCACTTCTTCCGCCAGATAAAAGCGATTATTGTCGGGATTTTCCCAATCAATCAGCCAAACCGTTTGAGTTTGTTCACCCGCCCCTCCTTTCACCTTCACCCCATAACGCAGCAGGCGATAAACAGCCTTATTAGCATCATAAAGGTTTTGGGTTTCTCCCAAGCTCGCGGCTTTATCCAATTCTCTCAGGGTTTTATTGATGAGGGTGTCCTTAATGCCTTGCTGGGTGAGCCATTGGGTTAAATATTCAGCTTCTATATTGCCGTTATTTTCTCGGTCTTTCCAGTTTCCCAGATAGGTATAACCCAGTTGGTTTTGAAATAGTTTAATAACGCGGTTTTGGGTAACTCGTTCAACTTGTCCAACTTTAATCATGATTTGCTTCTCTGGTAGTATTCAAGAAATTTAATAAATCTTAGCCAACAGTCCGGGGAGTTAGGTTGTCGGGGAACTCCTACATCAAGACTTCTACAAATACCTGGATAAACTCAACCTAAACCCCGGCAATATTTCCTCACCCGATAATTCTATGGGTAAATCCTGCACTTCTACCTGTTTCCCCAAGCGATAAATTTCTACCTGTTGCTGTTGGGGGTTAATTAGCCATGCCAATTTTACCCCGGCTTCCATATATTCTTGCATTTTATTATGTAGCATTTTTAAATCATCCGTTACTGACCTTAACTCAATGACAAAATCCGGGGAAATGGGAGGGAATTTCTGCCGTTGTTGGGGGGTTAATGCCGCGTAACGTTCCCGGCGAATCCATGCCGCATCGGGGGAACGGTTAGCACCATTTGGCAATGTAAAGACAGTGGAGGAACTAAACGTATAACCTAGGTTAGTTTGTCGATTCCAGATTCCCAAATCAATAATTAAATCCGCTTCTCTATTGCCGCTATCCCCTCCCACTGGTGGCATAATAATTAACTCTCCTTTAGCAGTCCGTTCAAAGTTAAAATCAGCATTGTTTTGACATAATTGATAAAACTGCTCATCACTCAAGCAAACTCGGTCTAAATTTAATATCAAAGCAGCCATAGTCCTAGACATCGTTAAAATAGTGAGAATTATTATTAATTGACCATTGACATTTGACAGTTAATAATTTATAATTAAATCAACCGACCAAATATCAGCATCCAATTCCAGATTCCTCATTCCCCTTTATTATGACTCAAACCATTACTAAACCCATATCCTTTGATGAATTTGTCGCCTGGTATCCAGAAAATGCCACTTGTAAGTATGAACTACACAACGGAAGGATTGTCGAAATGCCTTTAGGAACAGGAGCGCACTCTAATATTATAGGCTTTATCCGCCTAAAACTGGGAGTTATAATTGACCGTTACGAGTTACCTTACTCTATCCCCGGTGATTGTTTGCTGAAACCGTTGGATGATGAATCAGGTTATCAGCCGGATATTATTGTGTTGGATAAGGGGGAGTTAAGCAAGGAACCCCGTTGGCAAAAAGAGTCTATTATTACCTTGGGGGAGTCCGTGCGGTTAGTGGTGGAAGTGGTTAGCAATAACTGGCAAAATGATTATCTGAGAAAGGCGGGAGATTATGAGTTAATGGGAATCCCAGAATATTGGATTGTCGATTATTTGGGGTTAGGGGGGCGGCGTTTTATTGGTGAACCTAAATCTCCGACGCTTTCGGTTTATACAATGGTTGATGGGGAGTATGAAGTTAGACAATTTCGAGGTAATGATAGGGTGGAGTCTGTGGCTTTTCCTGAGTTGGAGTTAACGGTTCAACAGATTTTTGAGGGTTAAAAATTTAAAAATGATATTTTCTGATGGCTTCTTCTAGCTTTTCTCGGTCAGGTTCGGGTAAGCGAGGGTTATGGAGACAAGCGGTTAATTTTGTGTAATGAGGTCGAGATAAATCAGACATATATTTTGTATTGATTAGGGTGAACTAATTTAAGTCAGTAGCTATATATAAAGTCTTTTATCTAAGATGGGGGTGTTGTCAATATCTGGCACTCTATCAATGGATTTTTTAAGGTGGTTTATATTTTCGGGAGACACCCAAGATAAACCGCTTTTTAATATATCTAAGGCTACTTGGCGCGCAATTTGGTTAAGGTTGGCTTGAGAAATTGGATTTTTCAGGTTGCTAAAATTGATGATATCTTCTCGGATGACTTGCCCAAATTTATTTTTAAACTCTCTTTTTTGCCTCAATTGCTTGTGGAAAAGGTTAGCCTGTATCCCCATCTTTTCGATAATATCGGCATTATAAAAAGGGACACCTAAAACATTAGATTGATGTCCGATAACCAAGATAATGCGGGCGTTTTTTTTGCTGACCCTAGAAAGTTCTCGGAGAGTCTCAGCCATGTCTAAACAGTATTGGACTACTGTATAAAATCGGTTGCTGCGGTTGGCTCGATTTGAGCCTATTTCTGACCGTGCTATTGTTAATAAATCCCAGCCTAGAAGTTCGGCAGATTTGCGGTAGTTTTGATGATAGTTAAATACGTTGATATAGGGGGGAGAGGTGATGATAAAATCGATTGAGTTGTTGGGTAATGGCAGACAACGGGCATCTGATAAACCTATATTTATGGGGTGGTCGGAATAGGGCAGATTTTTGATAAGATTAACTAAATCGGCAAGTTTTGACTGGATTAATTCGTTGGTAACAGCATTGTTGGCAACATCGAGCAAAATCACTAAAGCCTCAAATATTTGGCTGGCTTCTGGGTCTAGCTGATTCCTAATTAGGGTTAATTTTTCGGCTAGGTTTTCCACTGGCTCATTTTGAAAGATTCTATAAGGAAATTCTCGATCTACTAATTCCCGCAGGATTTTAATTAACTCCTGTTTTCTGGGTTTATTGATAAGTTGATAGGTTTGGCTGAGAATATAAGCGGCTGGGTTAATATCAAAGCCATAGGCGGGAAGTTGGAGATTTCCGGCTTCTAGTAAAACGGTGCCGCTACCTGCAAAGGGGTCTAATATGACGGCATCAGGTGGGCAATATTGTGTTAAAATTATTTCGATAAGTTGAGGGGAAAATTGACCCCGCCAACTAAACAAGTTCGACCGGGTTTTGTTGACAATATTTAGTTTTTCTTGGGGGATGGGTTTATTAAAGGGCTTCAATTTCCAACCTCTCAATATGGTTGCTGATTTCTGGTTGTTGGTGTTATCTCTATCAAGGCTTAATTAACCGCGTTCTCCCCGTTAAGAGTTCCTGCATCATTCCCTGTTTTATGGCTTGGGTTTTGGCGCGACGTTTTTCTAAGGCGGCAATTTCTTTGTCCATGTCCGAAAGCACAGAGGCGATCGCTTTTTGTTCTGGAAGGGGTGGAAAAGATTGATTGATATCCTCAATTGTAGCGGCATTTAAACTAGGAACTCCAGAGGCTTCATTATAAGAATACCAATCAATTAAATTAAATTTATAAAAAATAAATTTGGCGTTAGCATTTGACAATATTTGCGAGTAAAAAAGCGTGTCAATAGTCCAGAAAGGAGTATCAATATATATCGGAGCATCAATAGTGCCTTTTCTACCTATAAGAACCGAGGGTCTGTTGTATAAAAAAGTGTTGGTTTTTCCTATCTCTCCACCTGTTCCCAAAATTGGATAAATACCATTATTGCTAATAATATGATGTTGACTTTTTCCATGACAAATTTTTAAAACATCGCCTAATTGCTTAACCTCCCAATCTTCAGGAATTAAACCGATCGCACTTTTTTGATAACCCATTCCCTTCGCACTTTTTTGATAACCCATTCCCTTCGCACTTTTTTGATAACCCATTCCCTCACCAAACCCCGGTAAGCGAGTCTTACCCGTGAGGAGTTGCTGCATAGTGGCGGTTTTGATGTGGCGCTTTTTGGCAATTAGCTTATCTAGGCTGCTGATGAGTTCGTCAACGTCTGAGAGGACAGAGGCGATCGCTTTTTGTTCTGGAAGGGGTGGGAGTGCTATAACAATGTTACAACAAGTTTGCTGATTTAGTTTTGGTTGTGCAGTACCTGAGTTATAAAGTGAGTAGTCTAAGCTTTCTAAATATTCTGTCAGGAATCCAATATTAAAATTGGATTTTGGTCTTAAAACATGAGCATGATTATTGACCCATATTTTTCCACTTACCTGCCAAACAAGTCGTATATTCCGGCTGAGAATATTTTCGCCATCTTCTCCCATAAGAATTAGGTCTTCATCAAATAAATAGTCATTAACATAATCGACTATACCTGACGCTCCATAATATGGGTAAATGCCTCGCATTTTGGCACGCTGTTCTTCTTTAACAGGTTTTCGTTTGCTATCTAAAAATTCAACAACATCGCCCAGTAAATTAGTTTCCCAATCTTCAGGAATCACCCCCACCTCAGTCTGCTTATACCCCGGCGGCACTTGATTGTTATTCCCAGCTAATTCTTGACGGCTCATCTTTTCCCTCAATTATCAATTATCCAATTCCCATTTTCCGCAAATGCTCATCAACCCGACTCGCTAACCTCTCCACCTCATCCACTAATTGGGGCAAAGGTTCCGCATAACGCTCATCTAACTCCTTAATTCGACTCCCTAACTGCTGCGTTACCCGCTCAATTTCTGCCAAAATCATCCCCTCCAAAGTCGCCCCCCACTTATCCACAATTACCAACGTTTTAATCTCCTCCTCCCTTAACTTAGGATACTTGGTAAACACTAACCTATCCAGTGCCTCCTGAGCCGCTTTAATCGCCTTTTTTAACTCCGCTTCCCGGTCAAATAACCCTAAACATTCCTCGCAAATTGCCAACTGTTGCCTCTCCTCTTCTGACCCATCAAAAAGCGGCAACCCTTTCAACCCCTTAATCAACTTGGTTAAATTCCCCTTAGTCACCTTCCCCCCATCCGTTTGGGCATCCGTTAACGCCCCATCTTCCCCCGTGTTTTCCTCAATTAACCCCTCCAACTCCTGCGTTACCCCATCACAATCCGCTTGTAAATCATCAATCTGCGCCTGTTTCTCGGCAAAATACCGCGCCACCAACAAACTGGGGGGAATCAAATCCGCTTTATATTTTTTCTTCCCCATCACCAAGTCCGGCGTTTCCGTCAACTTCTGCCCCTTGGACACCACCAACTCCCTTAACACCTTCCCCCCTTCCCAGCCATCTTGTGCCAGCAAATAGACATCATCCTGCATGGTTTCCCCCCAATAATCCATCAAAAGCTGATAGATGTCATAGTTATCGAGCAAGTCCGCCGCCGCCAACCGCCCCAGCAAATCCTCCGATAACTCCCCAATCAACTCCTTGGGTTTGTCCCCTATGGCGATATTTTCCAACCTCGCCCGGTGATGGTCCCGCCATTGGTGATATAGCGCCAGAGTCCCACTCACAAACTCAACGGCTTCGGGATGGTTTTTAATGGAGTGTTGATAATTGGTAATTGATAACTGAAAATAACCGGGGCGGGTTTCGGTGAATAAGTCCGCTTTTAGGGTGGGGAATACCTGCCAATAATGACCGAGGGCATCGATGTCTCCCTGGGGAATGCCGCCGTTGATGTGGGCGTTGAGGTCGTGGAGGTCTTCGGGTTCGCTAGAATCGATATATCTGGGAATATTTAAGTTATAGTCATTGGCAGCGATTTCCTCCAGACTGACCAGGCGACTATAGCGGGGAATTTCTAGCTGATTATTGAAGACATCGACGATTTTATGGATGTCCTGACTGCGGAGGCGGTTTTTATTGCCATCTTTGATAAATCCCTTGCTGGCATCTATCATAAATAAGCCGTCACGAGTAGCGGCTTCCGCTTTATCCAAGACAATAATACAGGCGGGGATACCCGTGCCATAAAACAGGTTAGGGGGTAAGCCGATAATGCCTTTAATATAGCCCTGGGTAACTAGATTTTGCCGAATGGTTGCCTCGGCATTCCCCCGAAATAACACGCCGTGGGGGAGAATTACGGCCGCTTTTCCGGTGCTTTTTAGGGATTTGAGGATATGCAGCAAAAAAGCATAGTCGCCATTTTTCGCGGGGGGAACCCCATACCCAAAGCGGTTAAATTCATCTCTGGCGGTATCGACTCCATTACTCCAAGATTTGTAAGAAAATGGGGGGTTAGCTACGGCAAAATCAAACCGCTTGAGACTGCCATCTTTTTCCTTCCAATAAGGTGCGGCGAGGGTGTTATCTTTCCAAATTTCCGCCGTAGGATGGTTGTGCATAAACATATTCATCCGCGCCAGGGAATAGGTGGCGTTATCCATTTCCTGCCCATATATGCTTAATCCGTTGGGGGCTTCGTCTGCGACTTTTAGCAATAGAGAACCCGACCCACAAGTGGGGTCGTAAACGGTGGCATCTTGGCGGGTTTCTGGGGGAATTGCTAAGACTTTGGCGACGACGCGAGACACTTCGGCGGGGGTGTAAAATTGTCCTTTGCTTTTGCCGGACTCGGTGGCAAAATTCCGCATCAAATACTCATAGGCATCTCCCAGCAAATCATCGCCGTCGGCGCGGTTGGCGCTTAAATTAATGCCCTCGAAAATACCGACCAACCGGGAGAGGCGGTCTACCATTTCCTTGCCTTTGCCCAGTTTATCCTCGTCATTAAAATCGGCAATATCAATCACGCCTTTAAGGTCATTTTCGGCGGCGAGGTTGTCGATAACTTTGTTAATTTTATCGCCGATTTCTTTATCACCTTTCAGCTTCACCAAGTCGCTAAAGGCAGCCCCTTGGGGAACAATAATCAGGGGGTTGGGTTTCCCGGCATATTTATCAGAAACGTATTTAAGGAATAGCAGGGTGAGGACATAATCCTTATATTGGGAGGCATCCATTCCCCCCCGGAGTTCGTCACAACCTGCCCACAGGGAACTATATAGTTGGGTTTTTTTAACAGCCATTGACGTGCCTATAATCTACTTGTGGTGGGAGCCATAAACTGGGTTTATTCACCCTAAATGATAAACCCTAAGCCCAATAATAAACAACTCCAAAAGTGAACGGAAACGGCGATGAATTTGCAGTTACTAACCTGTTGGGGTTGATTATGATATTGTAGGACATGGCGGCATAATTGAATGGCTGGGAAGACTCCGACAAAACTTAATAGGGTCCAAGCTGGGAAAAATCCGCCAACAACTCCGATGAGAGTTAATCCGAAAATACTACCACAAAACCAGGGTAAAATTTGCGCGCCGCGTTGGGTCCCTAAGCGGACAATGGGCGATCGCTTTCCGGCGGCGATATCATCTTCTACTTGGTGAAAATGGGAACAAAATAATATTAAGGTGGTGGCTATTCCGACTATAACAGAGGCGGCTAAATTGACTATTGACCAGGTTTGGGTTTGACTATAATAAACGGCGGACATTCCTACGGGTCCGAAGGCAAAAAAGCAGAGAAATTCCCCCAAGCCTTGATAACCGAGACGGAAAGGGGGCCCCTGGTAAAGATACCCTAAAAAACAGGAGAGGATAATTAACCCGAAAATGGTTAAATCTTGCTGCCACCAACAGATTAACATAATTTGGGCGATCGCCACCACGAGGCAAATATTACCAATAGTTAAAATCAGGGCTTTATTGCCGGTTAAATTGACCAGAGAATGATGTTTATTTTTATCAATACCAGTCTCGGAATCAAAGACATCATTAAGTAGGTTCTCCCAAGCTAAGATGAAAATAGCGGCGGTTAGGAACGCCATAAACACGCCCCAATTTATCAAACCAGTTTCCGACTTGGCGAGGGCAGTTCCGACCCAAATAGGCATAATAGCGACGCTGTACATAGGTGGCTTAATGGCAGCTACCCACAGCTTAGAATTAGAATCAGCAATCAGTTTAGTAGTCATTATTTAAATATGTGGCTTAAACAACGGAGGAAATGAGGGAGGGTCGGATATTTTCAACAATTAGTTTAAAGTTATCCGAAGGCACAATGGTAATTCCCCGGCGCACGGGACGCACAGGACCTAAATCAGCTAGGGAAAATTGGCAACGGCTGAGGACAGTCGCTACGATGATTTTAATCTCAAATAGAGATAATGCCATGCCGATACAACTACGAGAACCGCCACCAAAGGGGAAGTATTCATAGGGGGAAAATCGACGTTCTAAAAATCTTTCGGGTCGAAATTTTTCGGGTTCTGGGTAGGTTTGCGATCGCCTATGGGCTAGGTGAATGCAGGGGACTAGGACGGTGCCAGGTTGAAAGCGATCGCCGCCAATAGTCACAGACTCACGCACCACACGAGGCTGAGAAATTAAGGCAATAGGGTGAAGACGCAAAGCCTCCCGACAAACTGCTGTTAAATAGGGAAGTTGCACCGCCTCCGCCGGGTCGCTATCACTTCCGAGGGTCTGCAATTCGGCGACCAGTTGATCTCTAATGTGGGGGAATTTATGAATCCAATAAAATACCCAAGCGGTGGCTGAGGCGGTGGTATCATAACCTAGGAGCAATAGGGTAATAATCTGATCGCGCAATTCCTGATCACTCATACCCTCGCCGTTTTCATCCCTCGCCGAAATTAGCAAAGATAGGACATCTTCCCCTGTGGCTTCCCGGCGGCGATCGCCTATGGCAGTATAAATCAGATCATCAATTTGTTGTCGCTGTCGGAGAAATTTGCCCCAGGGACTCGCCGCACCGAGATCCTTTTGCAAAGCCGGCCAAAAAAACTGTAGGGAGTTGAGGGGGGAATTTACCCACTCTAAATAGGTTTCTAGGGTCTGTTGCAGTTGGTTCATCAGATAACCGGGACCCAACCCCAAAACTACCTGTAAAATGGTTTGTAGGGACATTCGGGCGGTATACTTGCGGATAGAGATACAATCACCAACAGACCAGTTTTCGGTCACGGAGTCGGCAATATTGGCGATCGCCTCACCATAGCGGGGAAGTTGCTTCCCGTGTAGGGGTGGCATTAACAACTGTCTCAGGCGTTGATGTTCCGATCCATCTTTAGCAATTAAAGACTGTGGCCCGGTCAGGGGCTCAAATACATGGGTAATGCGTCCTAACTCCAATTGATCAGCCGGACACAGACCCTCAGACCCGGCAAAAATTGCCTCGATCGCCTGTGGATGACTAAAAAAAACCACCGGCGGCGAATTATTGCCTAAAACCCGCAAAGTAAAGCGATCGCCATATTTATCGGCGCAGTTTTCTAGGTATTTGGGAGGATCAATAACAAGCTGCAAAATTTGCAGGGGGGACATTAATCTAGGGCCATCAGGCAGTTTCATGCGTGTCTGGTTAAATTCAGCCAATTCAGTGGGTGGGTCAATTCATAATACCATCGCCTTATCACCCTCTGACCCTCTCCTAGGGCCGGATTTGTTAAGGTTTATTACCACAGACAACCCAGAGGCGATCGCTAATATTGCCTTTTCTAAAGCCTAATGGCATAATTCCCGAACTGATTTTTCCCAATTGTCGGCTAGGTCAAGCTTCCCAAGTCTTGAACCAATATCAGTCAGTGTTGTATATTGCTCTAATAACTGACCTTCTGGGCGCAAAGGCTGTTTTCTTGGTAACATCCCTATATTGATCTGTTATTCTATTCTATGCTGGCTGTACCTCCTCCCCAATTGCTTTGGCAAGACCGCCGGGAACTGCATCGCTTTCTGTGTGAGTGCCAGCAAAATTGTCTTGTCAATTCTGAGCCTCAAATTATTAGTATTGTTCGGGAAATTGATGCCGTTGACCCTCTCCGGTTTTTGGAAGCATTCTTAACAGAGGATAAGCCACATTTTTACTTTGAAAAAGCTCAGTCAAAACAGGCGATCGTCGGCTGGGATGCTGCAGTCAAATTAACTATTAACAACGGGGAAAGATTTGCCAAATCTCAGGAGTTTATCGATGGTTGGTTTCGCCGGACAATTATCGCCGGGTCTGAGTCGGATTTGACCGCCCCAGCTTTTTGTTGTAGTTTCACGTTTTTTCAAGACAATTATCAATCTAATTCGGAGCATTATTATCTCAGGAATTACCCGAATGTAGATAACTATCATTCCCAGCCAGTCTTTCCCGCCGCCACTCTATTTTTACCATCAATCCTACTCTATCAAAAAGGCGATCGCTATAGTTTACTAATCAATACTTTGGTCGACAAAAATTCAGATATTGACGCTGTAACTCTGTCTATATCGGCAAAAATCGACACAGTTAATAATCTGACAAATGGCAGCATTCCAGCAGAAATAACCAACACTTTACACCCCCGAACCATTTGGATAAATCCACAAGTAGGAGATTTTCATAAGTCAGTATCGGCGAATTTGCAGTTAATTGATACGGGAAAACTCAGTAAAGTTGTGCTATCCCAAGCCTTTGATATTTGCTCAGAGCGACCATTTCGGCTCATCAATTCCCTGGCAAATTTGCGATCGCTTTATCCCGACTGCTACATTTTTTCCACCGGAAACAGCCAAGGCCAAAACTTTATAGGTGCGAGTCCAGAGCGCCTAATTACAGTCAATCAAGGTAATTGTAGCACCGATGCGCTGGCAGGTTCTGCCCCCCGTGGTGAAACGGAAACGGAAGATGCAGAAATTGCTCACCGCCTCCTATCAAGTGATAAAAACCTACGGGAACATCAAGCCGTAGTCGATTTTATCATAGAACGTCTATTACATTTAGGCTTGACCCCTTCGCCTTCGCCAAAACCCAGGCTAATGCAATTATCCAATATTCAACACCTGTGGACTCCCATAACTTCCCCCATATCCCCCAATATTCACCTATTAGATATATTGGCGAAACTACACCCGACCCCCGCCGCCGCCGGGACTCCCTGCGAAATAGCGATCGCTCAAATTAGGCAATACGAAACCTTTGACCGGTCCTTATATGCCGCTCCTTTGGGTTGGGTAGACTATCACGGTAATGGGGAATTTATCGTAGGTATTCGTTCCGCTTTGATAGACTGCGATCGAGCTAGACTGTTCGCTGGAGCCGGAATAGTCGCCGGGTCTGAACCTGAGCAAGAATTAGCCGAAATTCAACTGAAACTACAAGCCCTGTTGAGAGCATTAGTATAACACAAAAATCGCTAAATTGACTGCTAATTATGGAAATTCGAGATCTCGGTGAACAGGGGTTATTAGCAATGGTTAAAAGGTTTTGTCCCCTAGAAGTAGTGGGGGATGATGGGGCCGTGGTGACTCCGGTTGCTGATCAGTCTGTGGTGGTGACAACTGATATGTTAGTCGAAGGCTGCCATTTTAGCGATCGCACTACCCCCCCCACCGCAGTGGGATGGAGATCCGTAGCCGCTAATTTGTCAGATCTGGCAGCCATGGGAGCCTCTCCCCTAGGAATTACCGTAGCTTTGGGGTTAAGGGGGGAAACATCATCTAACTGGGTACAACAGTTATATGAGGGGATGGCTCAATGTTTAGACCAATTCCAAACCCCAATTATTGGCGGCGATATTTGTCGCTCCCCTATCAATACCATCTCAATTACTGCTATTGGTACAGTTTCGCCCCAACGAATCATTAAGCGATCGACAGCCCAACCGGAATGGGCGATCGTCGTCAGCGGCGCTCATGGTCACTCCCGGGCGGGGTTAGAATTGCTGCTCAATGATGATTTAGGTGCATCCCTATCAGAAACCGAAAAGCGATCGCTTCAACAGGATCATCAGTATCCGCAACCGCGACTAGATATATTACCAACCCTACAAAAGCTATGGGATAGCGATCGCCACCTAATTATTGCTGGTATGGACAGCAGCGACGGTTTAGCTGATGCGATCGTGCAGATCAGCCAAGCCAGCGGAGTAGGAGCTAGAATAGAAGCCCAAAAACTGCCCCATTCTAACTCCCTGGAAAAACTAGCCCCAGCAGAGACCATCCTTGATTGGGTACTCTATGGCGGCGAGGATTTTGAGTTAGTTTTATGTCTACCATGCGATCGTGCCCAACAACTGATCAAACACATCCCAGGAAGTGCCATCATTGGTGTCACTACAACAGAGACTCAAACCATCCTACTTACAGGTACGCACCCTAACTCAGAAATTATCCTGACTCAAAAACAGGGATTTCAGCACTTTTAACCAGAACCAAAATCCCCCCTGAGCGCCCTTACCAGTGTTTAGCCACAATCTCAGCCAAGTCTACAACCCGTTGGCTGTATCCCCACTCGTTGTCATACCAGGCTACAACTTTAACCAAGTCGCCACCCATAACCATTGTCAAACTAGCATCAACAATAGAAGAAGCATTATTGCCGCGATAGTCACTAGAAACCAGAGGCAGATCGCTATAAGCCAGAACCCCTTTCATCCGTCCTTCTGCCGCTTCTTGGAGAGCTTTATTGACTTCTTCGGTGAAAGTGGTTTTCTCCACCTGAGCCACAAAGTCCACCACGGAAACGTTAGGGGTGGGAACCCGCATAGCAATCCCATTCAGCTTACCTTTCAGCTCAGGAATTACCAAAGCCACAGCCTGAGCCGCACCTGTAGAGGTAGGAACAATATTCAGAGCCGCAGCCCGCGCCCGTCGGACATCTCGGTGACTAGCATCTAACAAACGCTGGTCGCCAGTGTAACTGTGGGTAGTGGTCATCGTTCCTTTGATGATCCCGAAATTATCTTGCAACACCTTGACCACAGGGGCTAAACAGTTAGTAGTACAACTGGCATTACTGACAATAACATGGGCATTGGGATCATAGTTATGGTCATTGACACCAACTACATAGGTTCCAATATTACTACCTTTCCCAGGGGCAGTAATCAGAACCCTTTTCGCACCAGCAGATAAATGCTTTGATGCTCCCTCTTCGGTAACAAATACCCCTGTCGCTTCAATGATCAGATCGATACCCCATTCACTCCAAGGGAGGTTAAGAGGATTACGGTCAGAAACGCACTTAATCGTCTTACCATTGACAATCAGGGAGTTCTCATCAGCCTTGATATCGGCATCATGCAAAGTCCCCAACATTGAGTCATACTTCAGCAAATGAGCATTGATCTTGGGGTCGGAAGTGTCATTGATAGCCGTAACTTCCAGATTAGTATTTTCCCCTCTGGTCAGCCAACAACGCAGAAAGTTACGTCCGATCCTGCCAAAACCGTTGATTGCGACTTTCATCACCTTGTTTCTCCTAACGATAGTATTGCCCAACTAAGGCTTACGCCTTCTATAACGTGAGTTTATCTTGACCCCAATCATACCCTAAAGGCTGACCTCTTCTGAAGTTTAGGTATCGAAACTTTTGGTTTGATGTCCCTGGTCAGTTAACAGCAAATCGTCCATTCCCCTAGATCCCCGCTGGTACAGACAAAATTGCTGATCTGGGTGTGCTATTGTGCCTTCCCTCATAGTTAGGGGGGATTCTGGTTACGGGTGCGATCGGCTATGATTAGGGGCGCATACTTAGGATAATAAGCCTCAGTAATCACATCTAAGGAGGACATGATGACCCCAAATGCCCTGGGGTGAAGCTATGGCAGGTGTTGAGTCTTATATGGCATCCGCCCCGGTTGGTCTTGATCTAAACTTAATTTTATGTAGATAGCATCCGGTTATTTCCGATTTTGGGGAGTATGTAGTATACAAATACCATACAGCCTTCTGCCGCCATCGGAGCGATCGCCTTTTAATCTTGTAATTGCCATACTTTGCTATGGTTGAATTTCCAACAAGCGGCAATTATTGATATGATAATCGCCTGTTGCAGGTGTGGTGTGGTGTCTCGAGGAATAGTTAATGCCTAATACTGTCGATTTTAATGGCAGGCCATTTCATTTCATTGGCATTGGTGGCATAGGAATGTCAGCCCTTGCCCATATTTTAGCCGAGCGAAATTTGCCTGTTTTTGGGTCAGATCTCCAAAATAGCCATATCACAGAGCGATTGCAAGCCATGGGGGCTCATATTTTTGGGAGCCAAGATGCCAGCAACTTGGACATTTTTAAAACCCCCAAGCATAATTGGCAGTCAATGGCTTCTGTGGCATCGGGGAACATCTCGTCAGAGAAAGCACCATTACCCATAGAATCATCTATTTCCAGCGCTGAGTTAGGACAGCAACTTCCGCAAGTTATTTGTTCAACAGCTATCCATCCCGAAAATGCCGAATATAAAGTCGCCTTAGAGTTAGGCTGTCCGATTTTTCATAGATCAGACCTACTGGCGGCTTTGATGGCTGAGTACCAAAGTATTGCCGTGGCAGGGACTCATGGTAAAACTACAACCAGCAGCTTGATTGCTTTTCTATTGCTAAAAGCTGGTTTGGACCCGACAATTCTGGTGGGTGGAGAGGTGAGTGCTTGGGAAGGAAATGCCCGCGTAGGACATGGCCCTTATTTGGTGGCAGAAGCTGATGAGTCTGATGGTTCCCTGGTTAAACTAGGAGCCTATATCGGGATTGTGACTAATATTGAACTTGATCATCCTGACCACTACAAAAACCTTGATCAACTGATCTCGACCTTTAAGATTTTTGCCAATCAATGTGAGACTATTGTGGGGTGTGTTGACTGCCCAATAGTTCGAGATTACCTTAAACCCACCATTAGCTATAGCATTAACCCAGAGTTGGATGCCGACTATACTGTTGATGCTGTTCAATATCTTGCTGATGGTGTCATCGCTCAGGTTTATGAGCGAGGCGAGGCGATCGGTCTGCTAAAGTTACAATTGCTGGGATCCCATAATCTCAGTAATGCCTTGGCTGCTGTAGCTGTGGGTCGATTACTCAATTGGGAATTTTCTGTGATTGCTCAGGCGATCGCTGAATTTCCTGGGACTAAACGACGCTTTGAATATCGAGGGAATTATGGGGGTATTCAATTTGTTGATGATTATGCCCACCACCCTAGCGAAATTCGAGTCACACTAGCTGCTGCTAGGGGTCGGCTTCAAAATTCGAGTGGTCTTAGCTCTACTTTCTCGGAAACAGCCATCACCCCTATCCACCCCGGCTCGGAAATTAAACGAGTGGTCGCCATTTTCCAACCCCACCGTTACAGTCGCACTGAAACCCTCCTCGAGGATTTCGCTCAGTGCTTTGGTGATGCAGATTTAGTTATGCTCACTGAGATCTATAGCGCCGGAGAAGCCAATCCGGGCAGGATTAATGGTCAACAATTGGCTGCGCGTATTGCTGAAAATCATCCCCATGTTGATTACCAGCCTTCCCTAGATGCCGTGAAAACTCGCTTGTTTCAACTGCTGAAACCAGGGGATTTGGTCCTGTTTTTGGGTGCTGGTAACCTGAATCGAGTAATTCCAGAGGTCATGGCATTCTTTCAATCCGATGGCAATTCTGGCATCCATCCCACTGTTGGTGTGTAACTGGATATTAACTCATGTAATGTGCTGATTAAATTACAGGCATTTCTCATTAAATAAGTATTTGATTATGGTCATGACTGTTTCCTCTGGCTCTCTAGGTCAAGTGAACGGAAAACCGGAACGCTCCATCACCCTCCTGGGTAATGACTGTTTGATCCGGTCGAAAGTTTCCCTCGCCTCTTTAACCTCATTTCGGGTGGGAGGCCCAGCCGACTGGTATACTGCACCTCAAAGATTAGATCAGTTACTAGCCTGTTTGGAATGGGCTAATTCTGAAGAGCTACCTATTACTTTATTAGGCGGCGGTTCCAATCTTTTGGTGAGCGATCGAGGTTTGCGGGGTTTGGTGATTGGTACTCGTTATCTGCGACATACTCACTTTGACCAGGAAACTGGACAGCTTACGGTGGGTTCGGGTGCTTCTTTACCCCGCTTGGCTTGGAAAGCTGCTCGCATGGGTTGGCGTGGCTTAGAATGGGCGGTGGGAATTCCGGGAACTGTGGGAGGAGCAGTGGTTATGAATGCTGGCGCTCATAGTTCTTGTACCGCAGATATTTTAATTAATACCCATATCCTGGAACGTTCGGGAACTCTCCATGTCTTACCCCCTCAAAAGTTGGGCTATCGCTATCGTACTTCTAATTTACAAGGGGGCTCGCGCTTAGTTACTCAAGCCACATTCCAGTTACAGCCAGGTTATGACCCACAACAGGTTATGGCTGAGACTACAGAACATTTCCAACAGCGACGGCTATCCCAACCCTATCATTTACCTAGTTGTGGTAGTGTGTTTCGTAACCCTGGACCCCATAAGGCGGGTTGGCTAATTGAACAAACGGGATTAAAAGGTTATCAAATTGGCGGGGCTCAAGTAGCTGAACGCCATGCTAACTTTATCTTGAATTGCGGCTCGGCTACCGCTAGTGATATCTTTCAACTGATACACCATGTTCAAGAGCGAGTTCAGCATCAGTGGTACTGTTTGTTAGAGCCAGAGGTGAGAATCCTCGGAGAGTTCAAAGTCTGTTAGGCTGAGAATTTTGACTGCGTGAAGCCAGTTTGATTCGCCATGATTGTTCCTAGATCAAGACTTCTGGTACAATTTGGGGTTAAGCTAGGTCTTATGGAAAACTCAGAGCGTCCATGACGCAAGGGAAAATTAGTTATGACACAAGGAAAAGGATTCGGTCGTGATGGCTTCGGCCTGGGTAAAATGAAGGAACTAGCCCAGGCTTTTCAAAAAGCCCAGGCGGTTCAGGAAGGGGCGAAAAGACTTCAGGAAGATTTGGATGAACTGGAAGTCCTCGGAGAAGCGGGTGGTGGCCTGGTGAAGGTTTATCTGAGTGGGAACCAACAACCTCGCCGGGTAGAAGTATCTCCTGATTTGCTGGGAGAGGATCCTGATGTAGTCTCTGATCTAATCTTAACTGCCATGAAGGAAGCCTATAATAATTCCACCTCTATTATGCGGGAACGCATGGAAGAGTTGACTGGTGGGTTGAACCTACCCGGTCTATAAATTATCTATCCCCTTTAAGTGGTGGCTAAGTGAGGCTTTAGAGTCTCACTTATTTTGTGATTTGATGTCTTTGACTGGGTAAGGCTGCGGTTAAAACTTCCCAGCCGCTGTCGGTAACTAATACATCATCCTCAATGCGAATGCCACGGACATCGGCAAATTTTTCGAGTTGTTCCCAATTGACGATATCTCGATAGGTTTGGCGATTTTTGGGGTTATTTAAAATGGCGGGAACTTGATAAAAACCTGGTTCGATGGTGACTAGCATTCCGGGGGCTAGGGGTCTATTTAAACGCAGAAAACCTAGACCAAAGCGATCGCTTCTTTTGCGCCCAGGAGCATATCCGGCTAAGTCTCCTAGGTCTTCCATATCATGAACGTCTAACCCTAATAAATGACCGATACCATGGGGAAAAAATAGGGCGTGGGCATCCTTTTCGACTAATTCTGTTACCTGTCCTCGTAAAATCCCTAAGTCTACTAATCCCTCGGTGATAACGGCCGTGGCTAATAAATGAATATCCCTATATTCTACGCCGGGTTTGACCTGCTCAATACAAGCATCATGGGCGGCTAATACTACATCATATATATCGGCTTGGGTAGGGGAAAAAGTGCCGGAAACTGGCCAGGTGCGGGTGACATCTCCAGCCCATCCCCCAGGGGTTTCTGCGCCGACATCTGCTAATAATAAATCACCGGATTTCAGGGGATTATGGTATAATTCGTTATGCAATACCTGACCCTCTGTGGTCACTATACTATTATAAGAACAGGTCATATTATGGGCGATGATGACGGCTTCCATGGCTGCCCTAATATCACTTTCTTGGCTGGCTGTGGGGGTGGCTAAAATTCCGGCTTGGTGGGCTTTGACGGTGACGGCGGCGGCTTTTTTGAGTTCGGATAAGGCAGCAGGATCATGGCATAAACGCAGGTTAATAATGGCTTTGATGAGGGCTAAATCTTGACCGGTGGCGGCGACTGGAGCGATTACAGGGCGCTTTAAAATGCGTTCCATTTCGCCAATGGTGGCTAGGTCTTGGACTCTGACGGTGGCAGCATTCTGGGTTTTTAGGGTTAACTCAGATTTAGGAAAAGCGGAGTTGGCACCGATAATTTCAGCGAGGCGATCGCGTGAGGGACTGTCCCCATGCCATAGGGCGCTACCTGGGTCTGGGTCATCCATAAATAGGGTCAGTTTTCCCCCTTCTAAATGGATGACGGTATCGACCAAGGATAGACCGGCAAAATATAAGAAATGGCTACTGGCGCGGAAGGGATAAATATTAGCGGGAAAATTACGCGATCGCACACCACCAGACCATAACAGGACGGGAAAATCTACCAGTTGTGCTAGTTTTTGGCGACGCTGATATAAGGTATTAGCCAGACCTTCAGAAGGGTTAGGAAGTCGCATAATTAGGGGTTAATTTATTTAGATAGTTAAGTCACAACTCATTAAAATATAACTGAGGCGATCGCTTATTTGTGGGTGGGGAGGAATTACCAGATTTTGGACTTCTCGGAACCCATTTTTTTGATATAAACGAATCGCGGTCAAGTTATCGGATTGAGTAACTAAACTCAAAGTAGAATATCCTGACTCCCAGGCTTTTTGCTTAGTTCGCCAGAGTAATGATGTGCCGATACCTTGCTGTTGATATGGTGACTTAACCGCCAAAATATTCAGAAACCAACTCCCCTCAACTTTGGCGTTATTAAAAGCCTGAATAATAGCCAAAGATTCAGGTTGAAATAGCCCTTGCATCTCTTCGGTGATGATATCCAGATTAGCCGGATAGCTGTTAGCCATGCCAATAATGCGACCATGACTATAGGCAACCTCAATGTTTTGAGAAGATAAAACAGAAGTTTCTGACTGAATCATTCTGGCTAGTATTTGTTCAACGGTTAATTGTTGATGAAGAGGCTGGAGTAAAAAATCCATCATCTCCCCGGCAGCCAGTCTGATGAGTGGTGCAATTTCTAGGACATCCCTAGGATGAGCAGCGCGGTAACTAACATTGAATACATCCATTAAGATTAAGGGATTTATGGTTAATTAATCAATAGCAATAACCCTATCTGATACAAGCACAAATTAGCCAAAATGTCAAGCATATCAGCCCATATTTTTGGGGTAATTTATTCTTGCCATCGGCTTAAAATATGTTTTAAACCCTTACCGATTTCTTCCCAATTTTCGGCTAAGTCGGTACTACGATCGCTCCTCAAAAAATCAGCTTCTTTCAAGCAGCGATCGGCGAGGGAATCCAAAACAGTTTGAATGCCATAATCACCAATAAGTTGATTTAAGGCGTGGGTCAGTTGTTGATTTTTGGGTTCGGTCATAATTGACAAGGCCCCTGGCAGTTAATAGTCAGACAATTCCGCCGAAATTATAGCAGAATTATTAACGAAAAACCAAACCTGGTCAATTCATCAGAGCTGGGCGTACCAAAATTACAGTACAAGGACAACCACGGGCGATCGCCTCCGGGATATTACCCTTAATCGCCTGTTGCAGCATACTTTCGCCACTAGCGCCCAAAACAATCACATCACAGTAATCATGATTAGCAATATCCAAAAGCACATCAACCACAGACCTAGCACAAACAGCAGTTGCCACCACCTCCCCATTAATAGGGCCTTGCAAATCCTGAACTAGGCGGTCTAGTTTTGCCATTTCCGCCTCGGACAAAGCATTTTTAACGACAGTTAACAGTCGGATATCGGGGCGCAAACTCAACCTAGCCAAACCGGGTAAAATGCTCATAGCCGCTGGTGGTGGTCCCCCAGTTCGCAGAGGAACCAACCACCGTCGCCAAACGGGAAACTGTAGCGATCGCTGATCTGAGGGGTCACTAAAAATGGGGTTAACATCTTTTCCCCACTTCACCAAAACCACCTCACCGGGTACTTGTCGAATAATGGTATCAACCACAGTGCCAAAAACCCGATTAGTAGCGGACCTTTCCCCTTGCCACCCCATCAAAGTCAAATCAATATTTCGTTCTTGCACGGTCTCCAAAATCGCCCCAGACACATCATGGGCGACTCTAATTTGAGTATGAATAGGAACCTGCCAGCTTTTAGCAATACGTTCGGCCCCTCGAAGTAGACGGCGATGTTTAGTAATGATTACCGGAGTTTCCGAAGGGGACAAATGGCGAGCAATGGTAATAATAGTCAAGCATTCTAGCTCATAATGACGTTCGGCAGCGATCGCCGCCGCAATATGTAGCAAAGCCGGGGCGGTAGCCGGATTATTCAAAGCCACCAATAGCCGCCCATTGCCGACCATGGGGCCGCGAGTTTGATAAACCACATAGGAGGGAGTTGCATGGTGTCCCACCTGGTGACTACCGCTAATATATCCAAGTTCACCGCGAATAATATCACTGCGGGTAATAATTCCCACCAAATGCCGTCCTTCCACGACGGGAAGGCGACTGAGTTTTTGCCGTCCCAACAGATACAGAACCTCACTGAGGGGAGCATCAGGGTAAATAGTAACAGGTTGGGGAGTCATCAGCTTATGTAGGGGGGTTTGTTCTGATATGTCTTGTTGGTTAATCCTAGCCATATCAGTTTGGCTGATAATACCGACCAATTTACCCTGGTTGACTACGGGAAAGCCGCGATGATGGGATTGAGAAAAAGCCGACCTAACCTGTTCTAGGGATAACTTATCTTCGAGAGTTTCTACCTGTCGCTGCATAACATCCCTAGCGTGCAACATATTTAAGGCTACACGGTCAGGATTTTGGTCGGTTTCTAATTCAATGCCATTTAAAGCCAATAGGCGATCGTATAGGGAATCTTTTTCGATTTTTTCGGCGACCAAATAGGAGACCACAGAACAGATCATCAGTGGCAGAACCAAGTTAAAATCGGTGGTGATTTCAAAGACAATCACCACGGCGGTGACGGGAGTCCGAGACACGGCACAGAAAAAGGCTCCCATTCCGGCAAAAGCAAAAGTAGTGTGAGGTTGTAAGGCGATCGCTGACTCCTGCCATAAGCCAATTGTATTCCCCAAAGCCGCGCCTAAAATTAGGGATGGTGCAAATAATCCCCCCGGCGCACCTGAACCCGCCGCCATGGTAGTTAGGGAAAACTGCACCACAAAGGCTAGGGCTGTGGTAGTCCAGAGGATATTACCCTTGAGGATATATTCCCGCAAACCGGCATTATCTCGAAAAGTCTCTGGTAGCACAGAGATAACGATCCCACAAATTAGACCCGCCACAGCCATACTCAGGGGTAGTCCTAATTTTAGGGTATGGCGGTTAAATTTCTGACAGGTAATAATTCCCCGACTGAATAACACCCCAAATACTCCCGAGAGAACACCCACCAGGATATAAAAGGGGATTTCTAGGGGTTCAATTAACCATTGTTGATATAGGGTTTCTGGGGGTATTTCTATGGTGGGAGGTAGTCCCATGGCTTTGTTGCCTAATAGCCGGGATACTACCGCCCCAGTAAATGAGGCGATAATGGCGGGTCCGAGGGTTAATCCTGAGATGTCGTGTAGGAGGTCTTCGACTACGAATAAAACCCCGGCTATGGGGGCGTTAAACCCGGCGGCTAGTCCGGCGGCGGCACCACAGGCGATTAGTTGTTTGCGATAGTTGGGAGAGGTGGGAACCCAACGACTTACCCAGGCGGCGAGGGCGGCTCCGATTTGTACTGTTGGCCCCTGTCTTCCTAGGGTGAATCCAGAAGCCATGGTGATTATGGTGCTGATTAGTTTGACTACTGCTACCCGTAGATCTAGGGAGGTTTTGATTCCTCCTAGGGCGGCTTTAACTTGGGGAATACCACTTCCGGCTGCTTCTGGGGCTATGCGTTCGACTAGGAAACCAGACAACAGCCCCCCGACTACGCCTAATATGGGTAAAAATAGCCAAGCTGAAAAGTGGGCGGAACCTTGGACTCGCCAAGACCCTAACCACCCGGCTCCTGTTCTCAGAAAAAAGGCGGCTATTCCTGAAATGAATCCGATTAAGCCAGCTTCAAAAATTGCCAGCCTTTGGGAACCGCCAATTATGGATTTGGCGAGGCTCTGGAATTGATTGGTTAAGGATGGCCAGTACACGATTAGTTACCTAGAGCATTACTGATTTGATCGGAAATTTCTAGGGGTTCAAAGGGTTTGTTAATGATGGCGATCGCTCCTAATCCTAAATAAAGCGATCGTTCTTGCGGGGAATTTTTGGCAGTCATCAAAATCACCGGGATTTCCGTCGTCATTATATCATTTTTGAGCATTTTCATCGTCGCCTCTCCATCTACACCCGGCATGATTAAGTCTAGTAGGATGACATCAGGTTGCTGTTGTTTGGCTATGGTAAATCCTTCGGTTCCTGATGAAGCTGTTAGCACCTGCCATTTCCCTTGCAGTTGTAAACAGCGATCGGCTACAAATAGAATATCCTCATCATCATCAATAATCAAAACTGTTTGGCTCATCGTCAATTATCCCATAATTTGATTGCGTCCGGCTTGTTTGGCTTCATATAAGGTGGCATCTGCCTTTCGATACAGTAGTTGTAAATCATGCCCATCTTCTGGATATTGAGCTACTCCCCCACTAAAGGTCACAGAAAAAGCTATATTATCTTCTGGGACTAGAACCTCCAAACGCCACTTGTCTAAAACTTTTTGCAGTCGGTTCATGGCATCTTGTTTAGAAGTACCATACATAGCTACCGCAAATTCTTCACCTCCCCATCTTCCTACTATATCTTCCTGTCGAAATGCTTTTTTGAGAACTTCCCCAAATCGGTGCAGAACCCAGTCCCCCGTATCATGACCATATTGGTCATTAATATCTTTAAAATTGTCCAGGTCTAAAATGGCAAAGCACAGGGGTTGTTTGTGACGACCAGCAATCCGAATTAATCGGTTTATATCTTCAGTTGATTTATAGCGATTTTCGATTCCGGTTAAGGTGTCTATCTCCGCTATATTACGCCACAGACGACTGCGATGCAAGCGACTAAATAAACGGGCTATTAATTCCGGTCCGACTACCGGTTTGCTAATAAAATCATCAGCACCGGCTCTAAATAGTTCCGCTCTAGTTTCTGGGTCTGTGTGGTTGGTTAATACTAAAATCGGCAGATAACGCCATCTGGGTTCGTTGCGAATTACCTGACATAAATCAATGCCATTATAATGGGGCATTTCTACATCAATAATTAGTAAATCCGGGTTAGATATTTCTAAGACTTGCCAGAATTTTCGCGGAGTATTTAGGGTTTTTACCTCTAATCCCAAGGGACACAACAGGGCTTCTAATAGTTCCAAAATTTGCGGATCATCATTAATCGCTATAATTTTTCCAGTGATGTTATGATGATTGAGGATTCCTGTGACTATCTCCATAATTTGATGGCTAGACATCGGTTTTTGCAGAAACGCCCGACTCCCTAAACGACACACCGTCAGCCTATCTATAAAACTCGATCGCCTTGAGAATATGACCACCGGAATTTCTGGGTGATGATAGGCGATATCTTCTAATAGCATTAACCCATCTTCTTCCGGCTTGGGAAAGTTCAATTCTAGTAAAATTATACTGGGCTGATACTCAACCATCATCGCTCTGGCTATCCCCACACCAGGAGCCAATCGAGCCTCTAAACCACGACTATGGGCTTCCCTAATAATTTGTTCCCCTAGGATGGTATCATGATCAACAATCAACAATGACTGCACAGTGCTTTGGGGGTGCTTTTTAATCTCTTTTGTTTGGGGTTGGGTCGGCGTTTTTTTCAGCTCCTTTAAGAGGTCTTCAGTTAATTGCTCAATTTGTGTTTGCTTGTCGGTGTCTAGGGGTTGTTCTCCCGCTAACAAGTATTCGATTTTTCGGGCGATTTCGGAACCGCGACCATATCCAAAAGTTCCCAAAGAACCCGCTAGTTTGTGAGCCTCTATATAGGCATATTGCCGGGGGTTATTTTCATTATTTAAATTCCTGGAATTGGCTTTAGCTATTGCTTGAATACTCTCAACTCTAGCTATGGTTTTGTCTTTGATTTTTCCCCAAATCTCCGTAACGGTTTCATCTACGGACAAAGGGGGGCGGTTCAAGGATGAATATTGATGACTAAAACTCCCGTCATCTAGGGATTTAATCCGATATCCAATCCCATAGACATTTTCAATTAACTTGGGGTCTCCGCCAGCGTCTTTTAGCTTATTGCGTAGACTTTTAATATGGGCGCGGACAGTGTTATCGGCCGCAGGTTCTTCTATTGACCAGAGATGTTCGATGATGCTATCGTAGCTGAAAACACGATAGGGACTGCGAATAAATAATTCCATCAATCCATATTCTTTGGGGGTGAGAGGTAAGACCGATTTTTGGTAGGAAATCTCGCATTTTGCCGGGTTTAAAGTTAGGTCTCTCCAATGGATGACTGGCGGTAAAGAAATGGTCGCACGACGCAATAAGGCGCGCATTCTGGCGATTAATTCTTCAGCCCTAATCGGTTTGACTAGATAATCATCAGCCCCCGCGTCTAGCCCTAAAACCTTGTCTTCGCAGCTATCACGAGCGGTTAATAATAGCACTGGCATCTGATAATTATGCGATCGCAATTTTCGACATAGTGCAATCCCATTCAGTTTCGGCAACATAATATCTAGGATAACCAAACTATACTCAAAACTTTCGATATAGTTCCATCCCGATTCGCCATCGGTCGCTATATCGACTACATAATTATGAGCTTTCAGAGATTTGGATAATTGTTGATTCAAATATTGATCATCATCCACTAAAAGAATTTTCATGGTAAATTGAGGTTACTGTATGTCAAAATTTGATGGTTTCCCTTGATGTAAATCATAACTCAATAGATCCTTCCGTGGCTAATATCCATGAAACCCAAAATTAAAAACCAACTGGCTTGGAATCAAGCTGAAATACTTATGCAGCCAGCTTTAATCAGAGTCCTAGATAACATTCGTAAGCAACTGGAAACATCTATCTGGAAGGGGACCTATGAAACCCATACCACCCCCTATCCCGGTTATGTACTTAAATTAGAGCATAATGGCCAACAAGTAAACATTGATATTTGGGATCTGTGTTATCAAGTCTGTTTCCAGGACTACCAACCCACCCATACACCCGACCAATCCCTGGAGGTGGAAATTGATACCAGTTTACTGGATAATACAGGAGATGTAGATTGGGATAAACTCGATCGCAAAACTCAAGACTTAATCGAGAAAGTTTTTGCTAATTTAACACAACCATGACTAAAACCCTCCCAGAGATTTACGCTAACCACAAAGCCAGATATGATGAAGCTAGTCAGGTTCCCCTCAGTTTTGGTAATGACACTGAAGCCTTGAATGCTTCTGGCGAGACCGTCGCGTTATGCGATCGCTCCCATTGGGGATTATTAGAACTTTCGGGGGAAGATCGTTTATCTTTCCTCCACAACCAAAGCACCAATTCTATTAGCGATCGTCAACCGGGACAGGGATCTGATACGGTATTTGTCACCTCCACCGCCCGAAATATCGATTTAGCAACGGCTTACATGACCGAGGAGGCGGTGTTATTGCTGGTTTCGCCGAATCGCCGTCAGCACCTGCTACAATGGCTAGACCGCTATATTTTCCCCATGGATAAGGTGAACTTAAAAGACATCAGCGACCAGTGGGCGGTATTTAGTCTTATTGGACCGGAAAGTTCCTCTCTGCTGACAAAACTGGGGGCTACCATTCCTGATAATTTTACCCTCGGAAATCATTGGGTTGATCAGGTGGCTAATACTTCCCTCCGTGTGGCGGTTGGTAGTGGTTTAGCTACGGAAGGATACACTTTGATAATTCCCACAGAGGCGGCGGGGAATTTGTGGCTCTCCCTGACCGAAGCTGGGGCGGTTCCTTTGGGCGATCGCATTTGGGAACAACTCCGCATTCTCCAGGGTCGCCCAGCACCAGATCGGGAACTCACAGAAGATTATAACCCCCTAGAAGCAGGATTATGGGGTGATATTTCCTTTGAAAAAGGTTGTTATATCGGACAGGAAACTATCGCCCGTCTCAACACTTATAAAGGAGTTAAACAACGATTATGGGGTTTGCGTCTTTCTGGTTTTGTGGAACCGGGAACCGTGATTAATGTCAATGATGAAAAAGTCGGTAAACTTACCAGCATTACCGAAACTCAAGAGGGATGGTTTGGCTTGGGTTATATCCGCACTAAAGCTGGCGGTGCAGGCTTGCAAGTCTCCCTAGGAGACATAACCGCTACAGTGGTAGCAGTTCCTTTTTTAAGCCATCCTGAAAGCTGAGATTTTTAGCATCATTAACGGGGGCGATTAACACAGGGCGGGTAGTTGTTACACCAGATAATCCGCCCGCTTCCTAGTTGGGGTTTTAAACCATCAACCCAGTATTGAGACCGCCAATGATTTGATAAACCATAACAGCGATCGCCACAATTCCTAAAATCACCATTAAACCCGAAGGCATAAACTTTCGAGTCTTCACATATCGACCCACAAAAGCTAATACTAAAACCACCGAGATAACTAGGGCAAAAATTAACGCCCATCCCCAGCCTTGGGCTTGCCCAAAAGCTGCCGCCAATAACAGTATACCACTACTGACACCCGCCATGAGAGAAATTTTACTTTGGGCTTTCTTATATCCAACAATTCCCCCCACAATTGCCAAAACTCCATAGACCAGAGTGGCGATCATACCTAAACTCATAAATCCTAACTCCTACTGATTAACAACTGCCATCAATAGCAACTTATCAGCAATCAGACCTCCCCAGAACCAAATGTTGTAAAAATTAACGTTTTTGGGGGTGTCACTATCCCATATAATCAGAGAGTGTCGTGGTTGTGTTTAGATTTAAGTTTAAGCCAAATTAGCTCATGTCCTCACCCTTATCTGAAGCGATCGCTAAAATTCGATTTCGCCAACATCAAGCCCTATCCCTGCTGCTTTATCAGGAAGTAATGGCAGAGCCCATAGGTCAAGCCTTTCTGAGCCTATTAGACTATATGTTACAAGGAGAAAGCCATCAAACTTTACAGGCTTATAGTTATTGGTTTCGAGTCCAAGCCGAACAATCCCAAAGCTGGCAAAATTACTTAATCACTCAAATTCTGAGGGCAGATAATCCCTTTTCTCGTCAAGCCCAACAGTGCGACCTAACGGCATTAAATCCCTCTTTAATTGCTGCTACCCGTCACGACTTGGAAATATTACAGACCCTCTATAAATGTCAGGGGACAAAAATTGCTCAATGGGTACAGGCGATCGCCCAAATTCCCCAATTGCCAATAGTTTGGGAAGATGAAACCATTGTAGTTGAGAAAATCGAAGAACTCCCCCTGCGGAATCAGTTATCCCAATCGGAAAATTGGGGAGATGCCATTGAAGCGATCGCCGCCCATTATCGAAAATATGGAACTGGTAAATTTGCCCAAAGCCAAGCATTTCGTTGGCGCTCTGGTCAACTAATGGCGATCGCTAATCCTGATCCGATTCACCTAAACCAATTAGTAGGATATGAACCACAGCGAGAAACTTTGTTAAAAAATACCGAGTTTTTATTGGCGGGATATTCAGCCTTAAATGTTCTCTTATATGGCAGTAGGGGGTCAGGGAAATCTTCCCTAGTTAAAGCCTTGTTACATCAATATAGCGATCGGGGTTTGCGATTAATTGAAGTAACTAAATCCGAACTGCGAGACCTACCCCAAGTAATTGAACAGTTGCGGGGAGTTCCCCAAAAGTTTATTATCTTTGTTGATGACCTATCTTTTGAAGAAGATGATGATGCTTTTAAAGCCTTAAAAGTTGTCCTGGAAGGAAATATCACCGCCCGACCTGAAAATGTCGTGGTATATGCCACCTCCAACCGCCGCCATTTAGTCCGAGAGTTTTTTGATGAACGTCCCCGCCCTCAAGACCATAATGAGATACAGGCTTGGGATACAGTCCAGGAAAAGCTATCATTTGCCGATCGCTTTGGCTTAACCCTCACTTTTGAACCAGCAGACCAGGAAACCTATCTTACCATAGTTCGGCATCTCGCTAGTCAAGCCGGAATAACTATCGATCCAGAAGATCTTGATTATCGCGCCCGCCAGTGGGCGACAAGGCATAATGGGCGATCGGGACGGACGGCGCGACAGTTTATCGATTTTCTGGCGGCGGAAATTGCCCTAGCTGATCAATAGATTGGAAAAATTCGGCATCCAGTGTCATCATAATCAAGATCGGAAATACTCCCCAATCAGGAGAAATTAACTATGTCTGAATCTACTATTAAACTTTCCCCCCCAGAAGCTTTTGCGGCGATCGCTTTAATTGCCATAGCCGCTGATGGTTTGGTTGTCCCCAGTGAGTCTCAAATCCTTAATAGTAGTCTATCGCGAATGCAGCTTTTTAGCGACTATTCCCAGACTCAGAAACGGGAAATGCTAGATCGTCTACTCACCGAAATTAAAACCCACGGCTACAATACTTTGTTAAAATCGGCGATCGCTGTCTTACCCAAAGAGTTACGCGAAACAGCCTTTGCCATTGCTACAGATATCACTCTCGCTGATGGTGAAATTACCAAAGAGGAAGAAGACCTACTTAATGACCTCTACAGTTACCTCGATTTATCAGAGGAAATGGCTACCAAAATTATTGATGTTATGATGATCAAAAACCAAGGATAGTTAATTACTCTACTTATGATTCCCCTGATTCCCCCGATTTCAGGGGGATAATACTCGTCAATTGCTCCTTTATTAATCTCTCCTGTTTTTTGTGGCCTATACTAGAACTGTCTACTTTAGCGAAACTGATGCCGCTGGCGTTGTCTATTTTGCCCAGATGATGTCTATGTGTCACCAAGCCTATGAAGCCGCTTTAATTAATCTAGGCATTGACCTCAAAACTTTTGTCAATAACCCCGATTTTGCCATTCCCATTGTTCATGCTTCTATGGACTATCGCCAACCGATTTATTGTGGCGATCGCATTGTAATTAACCTCTCACCTCAACAACTCAGCCTACATACCTTTCAGATAGAATATCAAATCTGCCTTGCTGATGACCCCCAATCATTAATCGCTCAAGGTATAACTAAGCATATCTCAATTAACCCATCTACCCGCCAAAGACAACCCCTTCCCCCTCCCATTAAACAATGGTTAAATCCTGGACAAATATAATTATTTGTGGCATAATATTAACAGCTTTTGCCCATCAATTAATTAGATGATATGACTTTGGTTTCCCAACTTAGCAATCCTCGTAGTTATGCAGTTATTGGCACGGGGGCATTAGGCGGATTCTATGGCGCTAAACTTCAGAAATCTGGACTAGATGTTAATTTTTTACTCAGAAGTGATTATGATTGGGTGAGTCAGCATGGCTTACAAATAGAATCAGTTTGGGGTGACTTTCAACTCCCCCAAGTCAAAGCCTATAATCACCCCGAAAAAATCCCCCCCTGTGATGTAGTAATTGTCGCCATAAAATCCACAGAAAATCATTTATTACCCCAAATTTTACCCCCAGTATTAAAACCTGATGGCGTGGTTTTGGTCTTACAAAATGGGTTGGGAATTGAGCCAGAAATAGCCGAAATTGTCGGCAATCACCGAGTTTTAGGGGGGATTTGTGTAATTTGTTCCAATAAAATCAAACCCGGTTATATTCGCCATTTAGACTATGGTATGATGAAACTAGCCGAATATGACCAAAATTACCAATCGGGTGGCATTACGCCCCGACTAAAACAAATTGGGGAAGATTTTAAAACCGCTGGCATCCCCCTAGAAATTGCCGGAGATTTACTCTCAATTCGTTGGGAAAAATTAGTGTGGAATATCCCCTATAATGGATTATCAGTAGTTTTAAATGCCCGCACAGATCAAATGATGTCCAATCCAGCAACTCGGGTTTTAGTTGAGGACATTATGGGGGAAGTTTTGGAGGGCGCTAAGGGGTGCGATCGCTTTCTTGACCAGGAAATAATTAATCGGATGTTATCTCATACCGAAACCATGACCCCCTATAAAACTAGCATGAAAATTGACTATGATCAGCGCCGACCCCTAGAAATTGATGCCATTTTAGGCAATCCCTTAAAAATGGCTACAGCCGGAGGAGTGCATCTACCTCGCATTCAGATGTTATATCAGCAACTCAAGTTTTTAGATGCCCAAAATTGCCCTTAAAAAACGACGAAATCCCTACCAATTAATCAGACAAAAAATCCGTGAGAATTTCGTCCGGTTCGTCGTAAAAGTCCTCATCATCTGCGGCAATACTAGGTAAAGATATTCGTTGATTAGTCACACTTAGCGAACCTAAACGCCTTTCTAATATGCCTACCCTAGTTTCAACCGCCGTTAAATCTTTGGGGATTTTTTCCCAACTTAACAGTTGTCGCTGGAGTTCAATTATCTGACGACGTAAAAGTTCTATATCTGTGGCATTATTGGGGGTTAAATATTCCCGGATCGCTTCCTGCACCAGTTGCGTGATGCTGTGTCCATTTTCCTGGGATTTTTGCTCAATTTCCTGCATTAACTCCTGGGAAACTGTGACCGTCAAGGTGATATCATTAGGGGTGGACATGGGCTCTGACATAATACTTGATAATTTCAGTGATTGTGTTAATCATAATCGTGATAGGGGTTTCTGGAAAACTTCAGAAACTCCATGGCTGGCTTTAAATTCCCCCCTAGGGGACTAAACCCATTACCACAAAGACGCGCTATCATTAGAACGAACGTTAAGAATTGTAAAAAACATTGACTGCCCATATTCACTCCGCTAACCCCATTAAAAAGCCTGCTGGCTGGCATCGCCTCCGGTGTCATTGGCAGGGAAACCAGGAAATAGTCCGCCAAGGACTCCCCCACAGCCAACTATCCCCAGCCTGGCAAATTATGCTATTGGGAGACGGATCGCCAACGCGCCACCTGCAACTACTGACAGGGGAACCTACAGAGGTCGATGTGATTGATATGTCTGCCATTGGTATGAGTCCAGATGGTGCGCCGCCATTGATTCAGGCAGTCCCTGGCCCTCGGTTGCGCCGTCAAGTCTGGTTGCGGACTGCATCAGGCCAACGTTTAGCTTATGCTACTTCCTGGTGGGAAAATAGCCACGTTGACGAGTATTTACAAAATAAATCTCTGCCAATTTGGGCAAGTTTAGCCAGGCTGAGAACTGAATTATATCGAGATGTGCAAGGTATTGAGCATGGGGATTCTAAAGCCTTAGAATTAGCCTTTGGACAGCCGGGGCCCTTTTGGGGGCGTTATTATCTTTTCTGGCATCATGGCAAGCCATTAACCTTGATTTATGAGGTTTTCTCTCCCTATCTTACTAAGTATTTAGGACCTACTAAGATGCTATCAGATTAGATGTCTCCATCCAGGCGATCGCTATAGAGAGACTGTAACAGATTCTCTAACTTTTCCTCCGAACAACATTCAATCACAGCATCAAAAGCATCAACCAAACGGGCGGCAGTTTCCCCTAAAGTCGGACTCATGCCCCATACATCCTCTACCCAATCTTGAGGGCGATCGTCAACAAAAATCAAACGTTCTAACAGTTGTTTTACTTCCGTCCTAGAAATAGATGCCATAATCATTAATTAAAATCTCATGCACCATTATAACATATAGCCATCCTGATTATGGATAGTCAGAAACTTTCCCTATATCAACAGGACTTTTACGGTTGGACTCAGTGGCAGTTACAAGCCTTAGCCCAACAGGACATTAACAACCTAGATTGGCAAAATTTACACGCTGAAATTGACAGTTTGGGAAGACAAGAATATCGAGAATTAGTCAGTTATCTAACAGTCTTGTTAGGACATTTACTCAAGTGGGAATATCAACCCCAGAAACGCTCAAGGAGTTGGTTTTTGACCATTCGAGAGCAGCGACGCGCCACCCGGCGACATTTATCTCGAAATCCTAGTTTAAAGTCCCGAATAGCCGAAGCCTTGGAGGATGGCTTCGAGGCTGGGGTTGATTTAGCTCTTCGAGAGACAGGTTTGCCTTTGCGAACTTTTCCCGATATTTGTCCTTACCAATTTGATGATATTATCACAGATGATTTTCTCTGTGATACTAGCCAAGATGGGGAATAAATTATCATTAAATTACCCATTATTTACCCATTCTGTGGGATAATAAGATAACCAAGACCATAGCGATCGCATTTGTATTCATGTCCTCAAATCAATCTCCTCTCAATCTACCATTTAAGCGTCTGCGTCAGTTGCGGAAAGGCTTACTTAACTTACATAAAAACCTCTTAGAGTCCGAACGCATTACTTATGAGAAGTGTTACGGACGCATCCCCTCTAAAGGAGAATTTTTCCGGCTAGTAATTGGAGATGATTGGTTTAGCTGGCTGCGACCATTTTCCCAATTTATTGTCAAAATTGACGAAACCCTAGAGGAAAAAGAACCCGTCACCTTAGACCAAGTTAACGAACTCCTAGAAGAAGCCAAATTTCTACTGCGAGTAGATGAACAGGGAACCGAACGAGAAAAGCGTTATTATCAAGCAATTCAGCGGGACCCAAATATTGCCTTCATTCATGCAGAAGTGTCCAACATATTCAAATAACACTTACCCATAAAATAACCTAGGGTTGGGTTCATAATATCAGCTTGCTACTACCAAGTATAAGACTGATTAACCCACCCTTATTGATGGGAAAAATGACTTGATTAAACATTAATCAATCACCCTAAAATTAAGATATGCTATAATGGGGGATAAACTGTCTTCTACTGGTTCAGACCTATGGTTTCCATCGACCTTTATAAAAACCTACCCACCAGTGATGAACTTCCCGACTCTGATGATACTCCTGTGGATAACGAAGACCAAAATTTTCTCCCCAATTACCTATTATTTCTTCTAGCAATTATCTGGAAAGACC